>Ga0116231_10001364_pt1 | contig 49595 bp, 41 predicted proteins | sample S1TSphgellanicum_2_FD_89695 | JGI IMG/M metagenome (GOLD analysis project Ga0116231, IMG submission 89695) | Host-associated microbial communities from peat moss isolated from Minnesota, USA - S1T2_Fd - Sphagnum magellanicum MG | ecosystem: Host-associated > Plants > Peat moss > Unclassified...
AAAAAAGAGAAAAACGGAAAAAACAAAAAAAAAAAAGAAAAAAAAAAAAAAAAAAACCCTAGGGCGCCACCCACCCACCCACGCACGCACCCTTCCCTCCGTCCCTCTCTCCCTCCAGCCTTGTTTTGTTTTGGCGACGCCCGGGAAGAGCGTGCACAGATCGATCGTTCGTTCGTTGTCGCTGACAAGCTTTTCGGGACCATCGTCATCTTGCTTTTGCACTTGTGCTGTGGCCTCTGCTGCCGCTGCAATAGAAGAGAGAGAGAGAGTGAGAGGAAAGGCCGCTGGCCAAGTCGTGCCGTGTTTTTTTTTTCTTCCGAACAAACAAACCCTAGCGTGAGAGAGAGAGACTGTGACACAACAGCTGGACACATACAAGAAACAGGAACGAGAGAAGGTAAGGCCTTCTGTCTTCATTTTGCCGCCCTAGATGTGCTTAAGCATGATGCTTTGTAGTCCTAATCCTCGAATATTTCTGTTTGTTTGTTTGTTTGTTTGTTTGGTTGGTTGTTGTAGGATTTATAGTTTTCGTTTTCTTTCTGTAGAGTCGGTGTTCGTATGGAGATTTCGGGTCGGGTCTAGATAATAGCTTATGGCTTCTTGTTGCCTCCTCCTCCCCCTCGTTGCTTGCCATAGCTGTGTCTCAATTTCGTGTTGTGTGTTTTGAGGCTCCGTTTTAGTGAGGCAAGAACTGGTTTGTAGGCACTGGGTTTTTGTTTTGAGGTTGCAGAAAGTCTGAAACCCTAAGGATGCTGGCAGTAATGGCCGGCACTGAAAGGTTGAGACTGAAGCCATCTAGTGTCGTGTCTTTTTTCTTTTTGTTTCTTGTTTTATGAGGTGTTTTTATTTTTCTTCTTGAGGGGGAAGCTTGATGCAATTTACGTGGTTGCTCTGCACATGTCAGATGTATCATTGACAGATAGACTTGCATGTGTTTCAGATGTGTTTTGCGGGCCAGAGTAGTGGCAATGTCCAGCTTTTCTAGAAACTTTTCTGCTGTAGTATGATAACCCCTAGCACAAGGATTATGGGTTTTGGACCCCAGATGTGATCTGTGAACTTGAAATTCATTGCATCATGCTGTTGTTCTTGTTTAAGGTTGCATATTGAAAAATCTTTTGTTCACCCGTTCTGGTTTTTTTGGAAAGTCCAGTGGGGTTAAAAGCAGTCAATCACTTGTAGTAGTGGGAAACCCCCTTCTTTACCCTAATAATCCCCCTCTCCTCCTCCACCCGCACACACCCTCCCTTCTTCCTACTGGATTCCTTTTGTATTCAGAAGTATGCATTTAGTTAATTGCTTGTGCTTAAAGATGTGTTTCCCAGAGTCCTCATGGCAGCATGGTGGTGCTTACTACCTAGCAGTCTTGGGATGTGGACCATCCATCTTGTGGAGAGACAACAACTTGTCAGTACCAGCATTTCCACAGCTGGATGGAAACTAGATGTATGGTGGCCTGAATGTGAAACATCATGGCTATTAGATGCCTCATCATGTGTTTGGCACATGTTTGCTTGACTGTTGTCTCATGATGTCTCGGACTGCACATTTTGGAGGCTAATCATACTTTCTTTCTGTGTACTTCCACGGGTGCAGAATTGGTGAGACAATCTCAACTCTCTCAAACGTGGAGTTCTCCAAAGCCTGGAGCAACTAAGCCACAAGTGAGTTGCCTTGGGTTGGGTGATGTCCACTTCTGTTCCTTCACTTTTTTTTTAATGGCAATTCCTTTTTTGGAGATGTGGCAATGTTTCTATTCTCTTAGTGCATCTCAGTTTTCTTTAATACTGATAACCTATTTGCTTGATTTGCAATGCAGGCCCCGACAGACCTGGTCCAAAGCTTGTAATCAGCAACCTCAGCACAAAGAATCTCTCATACTTGGTCTACAGTTTCCTCAGGTCTCTTCCAGAATCATTTGATCTTCATCATAGAGGAAGGTTTGCTCAAGGGTTCTTGTCTGTTACCAAGTTGTGTCCTTCACGTTTTAACAAGTTAGATGGAAATCTCTTCTGAAGTACTGCATCTTCTAGATTGCAAGTTGCAACATTTGTCTCTTTCTGTAATTTGATGTCTTATCAGTTCATTCCTAATTGCACATGAAGTCAATGCTCTGTCATTTTGTTTTCTAAGTGGGGAATTTACCTTGTCCAGACATGCAACCATACTCTTTATAGGGTTGGAAGGAGAGCAATCATTGTCTTTTTTTAATCTTGTGAGGACAGGATTTTCTGTTTTATGTCTACTGAGTGCTTGGGATCATTTTGTCGCGCCTTTATCACAGCATTTACAACTATTTGTTTCAGCATCATTCTTGGATAAATGGTCTTTTTGGAGCACAGGCTCAGGATATTTGTTTATCTAACAAGGATCATTGGTGCAGCATGGAAGGTGCCCCTCAAGAACCCAAAGGAAACAGAGATTGGCGGCGCACAATTTCATTGGACCGTGATTTTGATGGTAATCGGCGGGAGGGTTGGTGTGAAGAGGAGCGAGAAAACAACAGCTTGGGTCCTCGGCGTGATCGCTGGAAGGAGGGAGAGAGAGAGAGGGCAGTTGAACAAATCTCCTCTCCTCTGCAAAACCGGCGTGGCATCAATGAAAGAAGAGCTGAAAACAACATGGCTGCAGGAAGAGAACCTGGGGAGCCTCTTCGACGTGCTCCTGCAGATCGGTGGGCAGATACAAATAGTCGAGAAGCTAACTTTGACAATCGTCGTGATAGCAAATGGAGCACCCGGTGGGGCCCAGAGGACAAAGAGAGGGAGCTTCGTGGGCCAAGGGATGTACATGACAAGGAAGTGGTTGACACTGGTGGGTATCATCAGCGTCATGTCACAACCATCAGTAGTGGTCGGGATTATGAGCGGGATAGAGACAGGGATATGAGGGAGCTGGACTCAGGAGCCCGTGGTGATCGAGCATGGCGATCTCACTCATTGGCATCTCGGGGGAGAGGAGAAGGCCCTCCCTCAGGTGCTACCCCCCCCAAGATGGCTCCTGGATTTGGTGTTGGCAGAGGTCGGGGTGATCCAACTGGTTTAGGTTTTTCTGTTGGACGGGGTCGGGCAAACTTTACTGGAAGTGGTATTCTTCAAGGGCCACCTTTGTCCAGCCCAATTGGTGCTTCCTCTCTATTAGATAAATGGAATGGGGGTGGTGATGACAATAATGCATTTCAATATCCACGTGCAAAGCTGCTTGATATCTATCGAAAAGTTGGGGCCCTCTCCTCATTTGCAAAGTATCCAGATGGCTTCATTGAAGTCCAGCTACTCACGCAGAGCAAGGTCTCAGAACCTCTGGCTTTTATCACACCAGACATGGAGGAAGAGGTGAGAAGCTGTGTTGTTCTGCTGGAGAGATCATGAGTTGCCAATTGGTGATGTTCTAGATTTTCCATGGTTTTTGCATTGTGTGTTCCAACTGCTGCAGAGGTGATAGATGAATTAAATTCTCACTAGGAGCTTGTGTGTCCATCTACTTTTTGTTTTGTTATTTGTTTGTCTGATGCATTCCTGTGACTCTTTGGATGAAATTAGCTGGTTTTTCTCCTTTGGGTACATCAGTTGCAGATGCAAGTACTGGTCCTGCTTATTGTCTAAGTGCAATATGGAGTTGGTTTGGTGATGGATAGGAGGCTAATTGATCTGTTTGAATTCAGGCGGTGTTAGAAGGGATTCGAAGGGGAGAGATTGTAAGCAGTGGAGCTGTGCATAGTGCAATATCTAAGGAAGGCATTTTGAACAAGGGGCCTCGAGAAGACTATGGTCGTGGTCGTGGACGAGGCCAGGGGCTAGGTAACTTTTATGCCCTTTTCTGCATTGACAGTTAATCAGACTATGCCAGTGAGTGCATGCATGTGGGTGCACACCTGTTTTCCTCTCTGTTCCTGTCATCACTGGTTCAAACTGGGTATGAGGTGGAGGAAAGGTCCAGGAAACCACTTGTTCTATGTGTGTCTCCAACTTTGGATTGAGGGTTCCAAAATCTGTGTTTGACAAACAAGAGACCTGTGATCTTTCAGTTCAGAACTGATGTGTACAGAAAAGACTAGAAATGAGGATGTGAAATGATATTTCTAGCCTTTGATGAGGCCCTTTGGTCCCTTGCTGACTCACTTCAAGGTCTCCATACTTGCTATGGAGATCCCATAATTGAAAATAAAGAGGTGTGGATTCTTGGGAGATGGACATCAAATCTGGAAAGAGGGGTTGAGGTTTACATTGGGAGGAAGTTTATTCTCTGTGCTTCAGCAGAGAATGGTGGACCAATGAGATGAAGCTAAAGGCTGAAGAGGTGTGTGATCTACAAGCAATGTTCCAGTTGAAAACAAAAGAAAATGTTTTGGAGGGAGTAGAACTGTCCAAAAAGTAGGGTCAACCAGTCTGTTAATGTTAGAAGGAAGGTCATGAGGAGGAATTTGGCACACAGTATGTGGACAGTATCTTGCAGCATTCTGTCCCAATAGAGCATCTTGGTCTATTGATGCTTCTCTTGTACAGAACTCTCTGTAATAATTCATGGGGGCTCCTTGGTTCACTGCATCAGAACTGGCTACACTACTTTGCACCTATGCAGATTTCTTCTGATTACTGTTAGCAATCCTGTGAAGAACCAACTGAAGGGAGGGCTTATATTGAACCTGATTTCTTGTGGTTCTTCAGGGGGCAAAGAGGAGCCTGTTTTTGATGGGCACAAAGAAGATTTGTCTTTTGATCAGCCTGGGCTTGGGGATCACCGAGGTGTTGAAGGAGGTATCTCTGACAATCTGGTGGAGATGCAATTTGCTGATGCCGAGACTGGGGACTCTTGGGGTCCTCGGAAGCAAGCTGAGGGTGTCACTGATGCCAATGGTAAGGATCCACTCTACCTAAGTCACTTTGTATGCTGTTGAATATGTATTGACTCTAATATGTAAGTGCTCCATTTGGGTCATAGATTTCAAGCTTGACCTGATGATGTGTCAGCTGCTAATGGTTTTCTGCAGTTCCTCATAAGAACATTCTGTTGAAGTTTTCATTCTTATTACTCTCTTCTCTTCCAGTAGGGTGCTTAATGGCTGACAGTGGGAACTGATAAAGTCAGTGGGGATGTTGGTTATCTGGTCACTACCATACATATTGCTATTGAAGGTTCCTGAACATGCAGGAGACTGCCACTATTGTTCACACCACTCAGTTTTTCTTCTGTGTTTGATGTGTTGTTTCCTGTTTGCTGATATATTGTTACTTACTACTGGGTCATCCCTCAATTTATCTTGACCTAAATTGTAAGTACACAGAATTTCTCAATGCTTCTGAAGATGTATTCTCATGGACTTAGGTGTTCTTGGCCATGCTTGAGAGGAAACTTCAAACATGTTGCAATATTTTCAGCAATTGCACAATTAGTTCGGCCAAATTAATAAATGCATTTTTCTTTTTGTGGTGGCCAGATGGCAGAGATGATGGTCTTTGGAGGCGTGCACGAGCAGGAGATGTAGGAGGTATTACCAGAGATGAGATTAGCCGGAGGCATGAGGGTGCTGGCCGCAGTGATGGAGATTGGCGCAAGCCCAAGCCTGCTGACCAGAGCTCCCGCTCTGAAAGAGGGACAGCCATACAGGATGACAGGTCAAGCCGGACTGGAGAAGAAATTCTTTCCAATGAGACTGATACTCATACCACAAAGGAAGCCTTGCTACCAGTCGAGCCTGAAGTCAGTGCACCTAGTTCCATGACAGGAGAAGTCCTTGGGACTCATGTGAGTATTTCCACAGGTTCAGACAGTACCAACGTTCCAAAGGAGAAGGTTACTGAATCCCAGCAAGTGCCTTATGAAGAATTGTCTCTATTTTACACAGATCCTCAGGGTGAGGTGCAAGGTCCATTTACGGGGGCTGACATTGTTGGCTGGTTTGAGGGAGGGTTTTTCAATGTGGATCTTCCTGTGCGATTGGCAGATGCTCCTGAAGACTCACCCTTTCTACCTTTGGGTACCATTATGCCTCATTTGAAACCCAAGGCTCGAGTACCCCCTGGATTTGATGCTTTGAAGCAATCAGATGAGACTGGTGATGCTGGTGATGCTTTTGTCACTAAGGGTGAAGTAGATTCAGTGTTACTCAACTATGGTGCACAAACATTGTTTGAAGATGGCCAAGAGAGGAGATTTCAAGAGATTATTTCTGATCAAAGTCCACTAGCACAGTTGGATGTTCTAGGATTGGGTAATACATCAGAAGTAGCATTTGGAAACGAACACCAGCTTGATCTGAAAGGGATGCCAGCAAGTACCAGGGAAGGTAAGAACCCTGAATCCTGGTCTTCTACTTTCTTTTCCTAGTCTCAAGTTCCACTGAATTTGTTTAGGTTTAACTGGTGATTTCTGCAGGTGTTCTAACACTAGGATTTTTGAACTGTAACCTGTTGTTGATGATGGTCAAGTTCCACCACTGGAATGTGTCTACTTCTGGCTGTAGAATGGAAAATGAGCAACTTTTCAGATCTCTTCTAAGCACTGGGTATTTGCCTTTTCTTGTGTGGTGCAGAGCTTCCAGTGGACAAGCTGTTTGGAAGTGAAAATGCGATTGGATTGAATGCCATGGCTGGGGTGGAGCGAACACCTTCCTTGCGGAAACGGATGTCTGCTTTTCCACAGATGGAATCAGAGGTTACAGAACCTCTGAAGGTATCCTTGGCCAGTTCTTTCTCCCAGAATGAAGCTCCCAATTCCCTGTCAGGTCACCCCTCCCTCTCATCTTCAATTGCTGCAGGGGCATCTCAGTCACCCTCCCTGCAGCCTGATTTGTCACCATTGTTGCAAGCTGCTCCTGCAATCAACCTGGCCCATCCTACACATCTGGACAGGCCCTGGTCTGCTAGTCTTTTGAGAAATGTATCACTAGATGTACCATACTCAGAATTGGGTGCTGCTGCTCATGGAGGCGGTGTTGACCCCAACCACTTAGCTCAGCATCTGGAGAAGCTTGAGCTCCAGCATTTACAACGCCTGGGGTCCTCAGGTTCCTCACATCCATGGCCACTCTCTCTGCAACCACAAGTGGACACACCATTGCCACAACAACAACACCCAACTCTTGAACAGCTTCTACGCCCAGGGCTTCTCCCACCTCGTGATATCCCACCGCTGAATTTTCTTCACCAGCAAGTACCACCCCCTCAACAGCAACCCTCCTTGCCTGTACCTCCCGCAGGTCCAGTACTTGAGCAGCTATTGCGTATACAGCAGCAGCAGCAGCAACAACAACAGCAGCTCCCTCCACAAGTCTTAATCGAACAGTTTCTGAGGCAGCACCAATTGGCTCCACCTTCTCCTTTTGATCGTCTCCACCGTCAAACATCTGGATATGATGAGCACTTTCTTAACACCCGGCAGCCCCAGGAGGTATTTCGTCGTGATTCTCCTGCACAGCCAATTGCACAATGGGAACTTGAACAGCTCTTCCCAGGCCGACACAGCCACAGTGCCTCTTCCCTGGAAGAACTCATCCGGCGGCAGCAGGAGGAACAACAACAACAGGCATACCTCTGTCTAGCTTACTTGCTTACTTTCTCACTTCTTCACTTCCTCAATTCCATGTTGTCAATTTAGGAAGAACAGACAGCAGAAGTGTAGGCTGGATCTGAAGTTACAGTCTCCCCTCTCTTGGTCATGGAGACCAGTAATGTCTAACCTATTTCATCTAACTCATGATAACCTTATGCAGTTAGGGAGATACTTCTCTTCTTCAGGAGGGTTTCTGAGAAGTTTTTGTGTTGTCTTGTAGATCCTTTCATTCTCTTTCTATTGGTCCTTTCTTTCTAGGTGCTTTGATGCAGCACCTAGAAACAACTTGAGCTAGAAGTAGTGGTGCCAACAGTTTTTCTGTTGTTGAATATGCATTGGCAGGTAACAGTCTAGGTTACAGCTGAGAGTTGTGTTTCTTTTGGATGCACAAGTAGTTGCATTTTAAACAAAAGGTAAGTATTCCTAATCCCTGAATGCTGTTTGATGTTGTGTAACAGTTGCTGCAGTTCAGACTGCCTGCTCCACAATTGCGTCAGAACTTAGATGATGGGCACACATCTAGTTCATGGGAAGTCAATGAATTTGGCCAGTTTGTGCGGACTCGAGTGCCTGCACCAGTGCCAGCATTTGAAGCTTTACAACTTCAGCAGCAGCTTCAGCATCAGCAACATTTACGAAGTCAACGAAGTTTCCAGGGACAGATACAATCTGATTCTCAAGAGGTTTATGGATTTAACCATAAAGTTTCAGAGCGACCTGGCATGAACCCTCGTGCCCCTGTCAATATGATGGAGTCCAACCAGCTGCGACGAGATAGGAACTTATCAGGATTGGCAAAACCCATAGAGGTGGATGCAGTGAATGGGGTGCCCATGGAATTGATGGCTCAAATCCAGGAACAAAAGCAACGAGCCTGGCCTGAACGCCAAAGTAGCTTACCGTCCTTTGTGGAGCCTCCAGGGGGCCTCTCAGACATGGAGAGATTTCACCGGGAGGCTTTTGATATGCGACAAGTTCAGGAGAGGCAGCAACAGGTTGAAGCTGCAGCTGCAGTCCATGCCCAGAGATTGTCTGCAACTCATGTTTCAGAAAAAGTGGAATCTAATCAGGCTAAAGGAAGTGAATGGCAACCTTCACAAGGTCCAAATGGAGCCCCAATACCAAGGCAAAACTGGCCATTGTTTCAATCTGAGACAGAGGCTCTTGGAAGCCATCATTTATGGGAACGAGATTCTCATGAATATGGAGTCCAGGAACTGCAGATTCCAAGTAGAAGTCATGGTTTGTCTTCATCACCACAAGAGCAGGCACCCATTCTTGCTATTAACAACCCAACAGGAACTCTACGCCCATCTACAGCTACCTCACCAGAGCCTCAACTGGGTGGTTGGTCTTCTGCTCACTATTTTGGTGATGGCATGTCACATCCTGAACTTGGGTCAGCAACAGTATCCCAACCTGGGTGGAAACAACCAGCAGCACCAAGGCCACAGCTGACAGAAATCCAACAGGAGGAGTCTGAGAATAGGAGGTTAGAAGAAAAAACAACTTTAGATGCAACATTACGAGCAATGAGTACAGGTTCTCCTGTGGGGTCTGTGGGCTTTGGTCCTTGGACCTCTGTTTCATCATTGTCTCAAGCAAAGTTCTTAAGAGAGATTCAGGAGGAGGAGGCTTACAAGGTTGCCACCCTCAGTGCACAGTCAGGCACTGGGGAACATTTTCACAGACTTCCTGCAGCAAGGCGAGGTGATACTGCCCCGTGGGTCTCATCCTCGACTAGTGAGAAAGGTAGTTCACCACCTGAACTTGGGAATGAACTACTGGAAACTGCCCAAGACAAGAGAGTCCCTCAGGTTAGTCAGCCATTTGCACCGCAAAATCCTATTGCACTAAATGACAACAGTTTTGTAGAGCCTAAAGAGTCAAAGAAGAATAAGAAGCGTGCTGCAAAGCCAAAAGGCCCAGCACTGCCAACCAAGGCTGCAGCCTCTACCTCTGCGGGAGAGTCACAACTGGTTGGTACTCCACATGGGTCTCAGCTTGAAATATCTGAAGAAAGATTTCCAACACATATTCCAGGACCATTATTGGCTGAGGTTCCTAAGGTGCAAGAGCCAGCAAACACTGCATGGTCAGTAAACTTGTCGGGACAACCAAAGACTGCTATTTCTCTGACAGAGATCCAGAAGGCTGAGAAGCAGGCCTCAGAGGAACAGGAACAGCTAGCTCAGATGTTGCAAGCTGGAAATATGCGCCAGGGGACTCAGGCTTCATCGAAGCCTGTAGTTTTGATGAGTCGAACTGCAAGTGGTGGGCCATCTGCTTGGCAACCTCTGCCTTCCCAGCGACCCTTGAGTGCTCCCCGCTCCAAGACCGGAGTCTTTGAGGATGATGATGAGTCCTTCTGGGATACAAGCTTCAGTGGAAGGAGGAACATTGGAGCCTCAAAACAAATTCTTAAGCCAGAAAGGTGATCTTCCTTGACCAGTTTGCCCTACTTGTGCCACTTATGCAAACACCTACTAGAACTTTAAAGTGATATTTCCTCCATCTAGGCATCTTGCTCTCTATCCTAGCAACCCAGCAAATTCTGACTCTCTTCTTCTACCTACCAGTGGCAAAACCCCTGAGCGAAGCAAGTCAAGCACAGCGGATATCAATAGATTTTTGGAGGAGGAGGCCCCTGTTGACATGGAGAATAGTGCCAACAATGCAGCTGGGGACAAGAAGAAAGGGAAAAAAGGCAAGGTGGTAGACCCATCTTTGCTTGGATTTAGTGTTGCCAGCAATCGAATTTTGATGGGTGAGATTCAACGCATAGAAGACTAGGCTTTGACAATTGTCATGCCAAGTCAATTCATGTCTTCGCCACGATCGGACCTCGTCAGAAAGAGTTTCACTTGCCACTAGGATGTCCTACCCATGATGGTAACACACAGCTGTATGAGGGTTGATGAAGGACAATGTATATGAGTTCAAGAACCCTCTGACAACTACAACCCCTGGAGCTGGATGATGGATTGTAGGACCCCAAGAACTACATTTGGACTCCAGAGTTCTGGATTTCATGGTGCATAGTGGTACTCTAGCACCCATGACCACCCAAGGATTTAACACATCAATTCCTTTGGGAACAGGCTGCCATCTCAGAACGTTACAAAAGCTTTAGCCACCAGTTGACATGCTGTATCACCTGTCTCCCTGAGACATTCCAGGTCATTTATCAACCACAGAGGGCAGATCATCACCTTAGTTGGTCAATCAAGTCATCCCCATCTGTGTTGCAGAATGAGAAGAGTGTAAATTTGTGAACAAATAGGTCCAATACTCATGATCTGTGGGGCCCTGGATGATGTTGTTCCTAGTCTACCCGTCCTTGATTTGTTGCTCTGCAGACATGTATTGTCTTGGTGGAAATCCAATCCCAATTAAGAATTCAGAATTGTCAAGAAAGGAGGTGAAGGTTGTCAAGCACCCCTGAAAAGGTGTGACAATCATCTACTCGGCGGCAATGAAACAGCCTTCATCATGGTAAGAGTGTGGTTAGAGTGGTGTTTGTCTCTTGGTACCCTTTTCTGACTGGTGGCAATGCCGACACTCACATGGTGGTCAGTGGATGTTAACTGTTGTATCTGTTTCAAGACTGGAAAACATGGCAAGGCTTGGATCCATTCTCAACAATACCAGAAGTCTTGTTAAGGACTAGAGGATTTCAGTTTTGTAGTCTTGTTTGAAGCAGACCAAAGTATGTCACTTTGGGTCTTTCTGTCTTCCTGACTGAAGGCTGCATGGGCCATCTTGTTTTCATGTGCAAAACAATGTTTGTGCCTTTCATGTATGGGTTGAATAGGTTAGATGAGTAGATCAGAAACTGGAGAGTATTGAATAGTGACTTGAATTTTTTTGCAGAATGTTCATGTACAGAGAGCGGGTCTTGGACACGCAAATGAAATGATCAAGAATTAAGTTTCGTTGGTTGCTGAAGGTTTTTTACTTCCACTCTCCTGTGAAGTTGGTAGTTTTTTCGACCTAGTTTATTCAAACTCTTTTTAAACAACCCAATATGTTTTTACTAAAATTGGTTTGCCTTGTTAAATTTGTTAAAACTCGTTAAAACTTGATTTGGAAAACACCTGATTGTCAACTAAGCAAGACATCAAAGTGCCTACCATAGTACTACAATGCATACAAATCTCAATTTGTGAATAGGTGAATAGTCAATTTTACAGATTCTTGGGACTTTGTAGTTGTAAGAAGCTTTTTTGTCTTCCCAGATAGATGGTCAGTCTTATTGTCTTTCTGAAGGCAAAAGGCTACCCTTTAAAAGTTCTTCTAATGAGAACTATAAACTAAACTGGTTCTCGAAAGGTAAAAACTTCCAAAAGTTGGATCCAATGCAATAGTCCCTGTCCCTGCGGGGGCAAGGCCCAATAAAACCAATTCTAAGGTTTTATGTATTTTTAATCAAAGAGAGGGTTAGAGAAAATGGACTCCAATAAGGAGTTTACACATCTTAAGAACATACATTGGGAACAATTTTTTTTTTCAATTTTTACAAGATTTTGGAAACAATCAACGAAAGCATGGTATATAGCCTAGACTATGGACAATCTCACCTTGGTTGCCCATGGAATAGCCTAGTAATTTGCTATCGACAATTCCACCTTGGTTGTCCATGGAATAGACTAATAATTTGCTATAGACAATTCCATCTTGGTTGTCCATGGAATGGCCTAGTATTGTAAATTATGGAAACTACAATTCCATGTTTTGCATTGGTTTTGATTTGTTTAATCGGGCATTATTATTGAGAACTTTATTGGGAACTTCAAAGATTGGGTGGTTGGGGAAACTTAGAGAACTTCAAGCAATTTTAGAGACTTAAAAGAAGGGGGGGGGGGGGCAAATACATAGGAACATTAATGGAAAAAACAAAATTCCGAGGCATCAACTTGGGAACACAAATGGGGAACTTTGGACTCAATTTTTGCCAAACAAATGGGATCTTTAGCCATAGAAAATTTGGAAATATCCCCCTTTTCTTTACAATATTAAAATATGTAAAGAAAATCTCATGTAATTTTTCTACTATTGTTATTTTACATCATGGTTTGGCACTCGAGCATTGAAATGATTAATTTGTGAAAGAAATTGGGGTCCAAGAGCTTCCCAAATTCAATTTGTCGTGTTTTTGAAAAGGCACATATTTTGCATGTTGTAATCTTGGTTTAAAGAACGTGCAATATGTTGCAAGTTTAATGCAACACGCTCAAGAAAAAAAAACACTTTGGCAAACTATTTTAGTTATCAATTAACATTGCACCTTATTGTCAAGCACATCATCAAAATTGGGTGGAAATCATCCAAATTTTTTAAAAATTTGACATCTTCATGTTGAGATGAGTTGGTGTTATGAAATTAACTAACATCCATAATTTTTCATCCAATTCTCAATCAAATGAACATTGCAGATCTTTAATTAAATGCAACTTATTGGAAAAATATTGATAAATCATTCATTTCATTTGTGCAAAGTGTCGAGTTTTGGGGGTGTTAACTCATTTAGTAAGTCTAAGTTGAGGTGGTTATGTGAATTATGTTCATTAGCAAGGGTTTTTTTGTTATTTTATTGATTATTGAGGACAACAATATGCGTAGGCACCAACATGGTAAACCATGATGACAACAAATAATAATGCCAAATATATGTTTAGTTAGTAGAGAAGATATAGCTACAAAAACGAGTTTCAAAAAGACAAAAATTAGACCCCATTTCATACCCTTTTTACAAATATTTAAATATATTCAAATATTTAATGAAAATTTGGATTTCAGATTTAGGCTAAAGAAAGTGTGCCTTTCAATATGCCAATATGCGTTCAATGGCGCATCCTTTTACCCTCATTACAACTTGGATGAACACTCCACACACAAGTGGGGGGAAACTTTTTGTCTTCTTGTGGTTCTAAAGAAAACAAAGGCAACAAACAAATAAGTGATGAAAAACATGAAAGTGTGAAAGACTTTGTGCACACGAGAGGACCACAAACAAAACACCAACTCTTTGGGATAGTTTAGCACCCACTCACCAACTTTGTACACCAATGATGATGACCCACAACTCATGACACAAAGCACGTGAGTTTTGGGTCCTTGAGATTTTTGGGGGTGTGGAGGATGAGGAGGAGGAAGCACAGCTTGTTACGTTCCAAAGCGTCGCGCATCTTTGCTTTGTTCATAGGGTGGGGTCTTGGTGGGTATACTACTCCATAGAAGCAATCTTTCTGCCAAACGTTTGGATAGATTTTGCGAAAATCACGCTGGTCAAGCTTTGTGTCCGAACGTGCTGCATTATGAGATCACATGAACATGTGGATAAATTATTGCCGCCATGAGTCATCATCCTCTTTTCGTTTCATCATCTTTTTATTCTGGGATAAGGAACTTAGATGGACGAATGATGGGACGGATGGATGAAAAGGACGATCACCCAAGGATATTATATAAGTAGACATATACGTAACCTATATAATAATATGCAATCATTTTGTAGACCACAAAACATTATGATATTCCATAAGAAGCAAAGTGACAAACACAAGAGAGCACATATCCCTTCAAAGACGCAATTGTTGTCATTTTGATCAAAGTTATTTCCTGTCCTCCAATGAGGCCCCGAGATGGCACATTCCAAAGAATGTAAAGCTTCATATTTACGGAATCTCAGGCCCCCCTTTAAAATGGCAGAATTCTGGTCTAGTTGATGACCTTTCTACCTATGTTGCTTACCCATAGTTCTTTATAATGTACAAGTGGACAGTTATGTTACGGAACATGTTCTAGGCATGCCTAGCAGGCATGTTTACTTAGGGCCGCATCCCTAGACTCCTTGCCCTAGTACCTCACTTAGAGGAGGCAGAATGTGCCCCCTAGTCCACATTCTCTTAGTACATAGTGTGGCATTCCGGCAACCTAAAAGTAGGCCCCCAAGATGGTGGCATTCCAGGCACCTAAAAGTAGGTCCCAAGATGTGGCATTCCGGGAACCTAGTAGTAGTAGTATTGGCCGGAAGATTGTTAAAAGGAGGGGTGCATTCCAGGAAACCTAGAAGTAGGCTCCCTGCATTTTACAGACCGGAACGACGAGTGGACGTGGATCTGGATTGATCCGGTTGTTCTCGTGCACTCTCTATGATTGCGATCTGCTGCCCGAATTCTTTGGTACATTCCCATTGGTTGACGCCTGACGTGCCCGGCCCAGTTAGGCTGCCCGAATACTTTGCTACGTTCCTATTGGTAGACGCCTGTGACGCCCGGCACAGTCAGACTGCCCGAATTCTTCGTTGTATACCGATTGGTCAATGCCTGGCCTGCCCGATCATCACTGCATTCCTATTGGTCGATGACGCTCGCTTTGCCTAGCCCAGTCAGGCTGCCCGAATTCTTCGCTGCATTCCTATTGGTCGAGGACGCCTGGTTCGCCCGGACCAGTCAAGCTGCCCGAATTCTTTTCTGCGTTGATCGACGCCTGCCGTGCCGGGACCAGTCTGCCCGCGCAAGCAGCAAACCTAGACCGCCGAGCAGAAGAGTGCATTATCGCGGTCGTGCTCGTGCGGGTGCGTTCGAAGGAAGACGACAAAATCTGCTTCCGGTTTGCGATCTTGGAGCACAGATCTCGTGGCAGCAGCGGCAACAGATGTTAAAAAATTTCAGCCTCTTTTCTATGTTTTCTCACATGTATGTGAGTGGAAGAGGAAATCAGAAAAAAGAGGAAGAAAAAGGAGAAAGAGCGCGAGAACGAGGAGATGCGTGAGACGGTGGACGTTTGAGACAGACAGAAGAAAGAAGAGAATCATTTTTTCTGTTTCTTTGTCTTTCTTTCTTTCTTGACTGCTTTTTGTTTGGCTTGCGGGATATTATTGCCTTCTTGTCTGCTCTGTTTCTTTGCAGCAGATAGATATCGGCTTCTTGTTAGCTTTATTCGCCGAGGTTTTGGTTTAGATAATAGCGTCGTCTGTCCAGTTTCGGGGATGTCTGGACTATGGATATCCTTCTCTAAGTGTGTGGGATGAGGATTGTTTCTCTGATTGCAGTTTTTTGGTCTTTTTTTTCTCTCTTTCTCTGTCCCTCTCTTCAGTCTGTTGTTCTTAGTGGAGATTCGAGGTTCGAGGTTCGCAGCTCTGTAATTACCTTATTTGTGTGAAGCAAGCCGTGATTCACAAGGCTGGAAGCAGAAATCTGCAAGGAGTTTTGTGGGAGGGAGGCCGTTGAGAGTGATCTTGTGACCAAGTCATCGATCGTCTTGAGAGCAAGAAAGCATCTGCTGGTTCTTCAGGATGGATGTAGTACACTGCTGCGCGCTCTGTGGAGAATCCGCCTCCTTGCATTGTGAAAGAGACGACGCTTTCCTTTGCTGGTCATGTGACACTAGCGTGCACAGCCATAACTCTATAGTCATCAGGCATACACGATCGGTTCTGTGCAGTACATGCAATGCTCCGACGCCATTTACAGCTTCCGGGAGAAGTCCCTCTCCTTTCACATGTCTATGCGCGGAGTGTTCACCCGGTGTCTGCGATGATGATGTTGATGCGAAAGTCGTCGGGGATGATGATGATGATGATGTCAACGATGTGAGCGATAGGATGTCTAGTACTTCCTCCTGTGGCTCTGAAAAGGGACATATGCTCGGTTCTCGACCCAGAATCCTTGGAGCCATCCTGACGAGGGAGGTACTAGAACAGGCACGGGCATCCTCGTGTGCAGAATTAGGTGATCTCATGTGCCCACACTTTCAGAGGAGAAAGCTTCTGCGCCACACTTCCAGACGATATCGAAAGTCTTCCAGACAATCTTCTAGGCGATACACTAAAGATCCGCGCTTCACAATCCAATAGACTGCCTGTGTACTTCCGGATCCCAAAAGCGCTAAGAGGAGCTATTCAGTTCTTTAGGAACTTAGGCATTTATATCACAGAGAAGGGAGGAGCTTCATCATGAGAACTTTTGAAACCCTCATATCTGGGGGATGAGGAGAGCTGGGTGTGCTTTCAAGCCAGGGTTTGTGTTCAGATTCATCGTCACTGCTATGTCCACAGAAAAGGAGTACCTCTGTTTTTCTTTAGTGCTTCGTTCCACAGAATCAATGAATATGTACAAGAATGCTTTAGTGTTTTGTTCTTGAAAGTCTACTACACTCAAGAAGGAAGGGCACCTTACCTTTGAAGCCACTTTTGATACTTGCAGTTCATACCTTGAAATGCGCTACTATCTAGAAGTGACTGTGGACTTTGTAATCTGGGTGAGTGTCTATGCAACACCAGTTCACAACATTCAACTCAAATGCATTTGAGCAGGTGCAAAAAAAACCAGCCTTTAGCTTATGGTATGTGATCTTCTGCAACTCTGATTTTTTTTCCAGATCACTGACTGCTTTGGAACCTGTTACAAAATGTTGGGTCTTTGGATGGATAGTTAGAGATTCAAGATTCCTGCTTTTGCATGAGCTATGTGATGAGGGCTTGTTTTGTTTTGAACTTCTGAAGTTTTATTTCATTGAGTGGCAAACAACAAAAGTTTGAAAGTCTTGCTCTCTATTTGTGCAGGAAACTTTGCTGTGACACCAACAAAAAAGCAAGTGTGCCTATCATAGTGCCAGCACTCCAGAAGCGTCTCTCATCTCACTCTAGCAGCTGTTGTAAGCTTGTGTTCATAAACATCATGCTGTAAGCTTGGCAGGGTTCATGACAGTCTCACAAAGTCGCAACTGGGTCTGTGATCAAAGACTGTGGGTGGATCACAAGTGTTATCTGGAATAGTTGGCAGAGGTACAAAGGGATTATCTGGGTGCAATTGCAATGTGTGGAAGAATTCTCAAGTTGGAGGGAAGCATTGGTACCTCATGGTTGTTTGGAGGTATCTCATCAGGAAGTAGCTGTAATTTAGGTGTAGTCATGGTAACCTAATCTGCCAATCTTGTTCAACTGCAAATTGTTTCAGGTGTATTATGGTGGAGCTCTGCAGCAAGGACATGGCTGTAATCCTATGGACATACCGTATGGATCCAGTTTGGATTTTTGGATGGAGTTTTATTCACCCTCATGGTGAACTTGTAAAGACCAAATCAAAGGAAGACTATCAAAGTGAGTGTAATACCTTGATGCACAGGTTTGACCTGTAGTTTTGTGTGTGTGTGTGTGCGTGTGTGTTGTAAATGTTACACTGACAAATGTCACTGCAAATGTTACAAGACATCCAAAGAAGATCCGTCAACTGGTGATGTCCAAAGTGGTAAAAATCTTCTTATGGATCATCACCAGTTTGGCTACATCACAAAATTGGAAAAAATTAAACATCTCGTAGGTAGAGGTGCATGTAGATGGTTGATAGCATAGGTAAATGGCTAGAGGGTTTACCATCATGGTTTCTTGGGAATTGAAACCTGATGGAATCCTAGTTAAACCACCATGGCTACTAGGGAATTGAAAACTGATGGAAAAGTGCTTTGCATCTGCCCACCATCCATTCCCCGTGGTTCTCTGGTGGCTCTTGGTTCATCCCAGCATTTCCACTTGGCAACCAAAAAAAATCATTCAACTCATTCACAGGATTTTCATGAAGAAAATGTGCCAAATTTTACTTTGGAAGGTTGAAAATATTACTTACACACTGAGGGTATTTGATAGTGGCGATCTGAAAGCAAGAAATGAAAGCCCATGAGAATTTTTGGAATTGTTAGTTGGTAAATTTGAGCTTGCTAACATTTGAGCTTGTGAAATTTCATTGTTGAGTGTGTTCACATGAGCTCTAGGTGCATTGGTGCTGAACTATAATGATGGGTTATGAGCATTTTGACATTTCATTACATAGTCTGAACTATTAACCTAATATCTGAACAAACAAAGACACCATTAATTTAGTAATGATCTTCCATGTAAAAATAGATCCACATTTGTTATATGGGTTCTGAAACTTGAAACCCTTTCCTCTTAATCGCCAATAATTCATACACACAGATTTTGAAACAAATTATCCTGACCTTTTGAATCCAATATTTTATGCATAGTAGAGGTATCTGCAAAGTCAGGAAAAGACAGCACCAGTACCCTGAGTTTGGTCATAAATAGGATGAGACTCAAAGAAAACCTGCCAAAAAGCACATTAGCATTCAAGCTGGCGTTGGGGGGTGGCGGGACCTCTGAAAGCCATCAATTTTGACAGTTTTCTGAGTTTCACCCTGACTTCTTTTATCCTCGGCGCCTCCACTCCTATGTTTTCACTCCTCCTACCTGTAGAGCTACTATGCTGAGATTCCGCATGTCGTACTGAGTTTCAACATTTCATACCGAGACTTAATAAAATTTCCTTACTTTACAGATATCACTAAAAGAGGGATTAGGAGGTTGAAAGGAGGCCCAAAGACAGGGTGAAGAAAGGGTGAATTTGCAGATTTCTCTAGTATATCACAAATTAATATTTTTTCCTTTAGTTCAATTTGGTCTCCAATTTGTGATATCCACCTCATATAGATGTTATATAGTTTGAAACTAACCTTACGACGTAAAGGGCATAAGCATGTGTTTTGAATATGGATTCTATATTAGTGACCTTATATGGGTAATGCTAAACCTAATCATCATGGCTCAAAACAAATATGATCATTTAGCTTTGGTCCTGCATTTAATTGTTCATTTGTTGAATGGTCATGTACAAACTTGCAAATTAGGCTTAAATGTTTTATTCATTGTTTAATATTAGTTGGGTTTTGGAAGTTATTGAATCAAAAACACATGGGGCATCATCATATTTTTCTAAGAAAATAGGAAGTCTTAATCAAATATAAATATATAACATGATGTTAAATGAACTTTCAGGTTATATAACACTAATGTGCCCTTGTGATGTTGGCTCAAGTATGTAAAAGGGCTGTGACAGGTGATGATAGAAAGGGCAAATAGTATCGCCAATGGAAGGTTCTCCATATGAAAAGGCATTGATTAATTGAAAAACCCAATTTTATAATTTTTTGAAATAATTTTAAATGATGAAAATCATGCTGAATTCAATAAGTTCTGCCCTATTGGTTTGAAAATTATGAAATGATTGCTATGCACATTGCCTTGTCAAGGGCTTGTATCATAGTACTAAGAGCATAACAAAGGACCCTGCAATGTAAAAGGGTTGAGGTGAGATCATGAACAAAAACAAACCCGTATCTTAATATATAGATATTTCATACACCATCCAAGAGGAAAGGAAAATAAAATAGCAATTGATGGTTAGTTTTCCCCAATTATAATGAAACTCAATTAAGGTGCATTCACACTTGGTGTTAGGGACTCTAAGGTTAAGTCCCATACCATGCTAGCCCTTTAGGACTCAAACCTAGTTGCCATGAAAATTTTATGTTAAGCTAACATTGACTTAACATTGAGCTATGACCCATTTAACACTGGATGCCACCTAGGATGCCACCTAAATTTTCATTTAACACTCACTTAACATCAATCCGTGTTGAACTGCTTGCCATTGTGGCTCCATCACAAAATTCAACAAAAAGGCTCATCAAAGGCACCAATCCTTTGATGGTGGGAGTACAAAATTGCAGGGCCTAAAGTCCATTGTTACCAACCGCCAGTCAAAGACGAGCGATTGATATTGCAGATCCTAACACAACTGACATGTGCTTGTAACAAGTCAACAACGGGAATGGGAGGTGGGTTGGTCTTGAAGGGGGGAAGTCACAAGGTCAGAAGTTGCCTGCATCTTTTGAAATGTAATTGAGATTTATTGGCCAAGGAAAATGATAAGGACAGAAAGTGGGGGGCCCTTTGACCCTATCATACCCCCAGACTAAGCTGATGCCGTAGTCATGTAAAAAGAATCCACTTGTTTGTGCAAACATTCAAAGACCTCAATCACAAAAGGGAGGAACATGATCTTGTCTGGGGTGTTTTGCCTCCATTATTCAAGAAGCTAAATTCTTTTGCATGTTTCATGAGCATATGCATATCCTTCTTTGGATTGAACATAAACCCAAACTGGTGTGAAACTACAGCCAAGTTTGCCACAAATTCAGGAAGAAAGTTGAATTTCTATACAATCAAAGAAATGTATGCAAATACACGGGTCTATCCTTCTAAGACCTCCAGAAAAAAAACACTTTACAGTAGCTGAACAGCAGCAATCATTGGAATTTTCTCCCGGAGCTTCTGGGTGACTGCCACCCGCACTGTCATCACTGATGCTGCTGGTCCTCCAAGCCTCACCTTAACTACTGGGCCATCAATCTTAACTAGTTCCAATTCACCTCCTCCTGTCCCCACTAAATATGGTCTAATTTCAGAAAGTACCTGCAACAGACCAAAACCACACTCAATTTCTTGTAACACACCAATCAAACAAAAGCCATGAGCATCCATGACAAAAGATGTTTCCAAATGGATTCAGGCTAAAAGCTGCCAACGTTAAAAGTGTGGAGTTTGATGAACTTACTGCTTCAACATTCTCTTCTGTAAGGGCAAGGCCAGTCTCTTCATCCATGACTTGTTCTACCCCCATAATTTCAGGAATCTTCTCCATTAGCCGCCGCTCAATTCCCATCTTCATGGTCATCAAGGAGCTAGGGCATGATCCACATGCACCTTGCAGCTTCAATTTCACCACCAAACCATCTATTTCATGGAGTGCGACATTACCACCATCTGACATCAAATATGGCCTCACCTCATCTAACACCAGCTCCACATTATCTTCTGTCAATTCTAAGCCCTCTAGTGACACCTGCTGCGGAGTGGAAACTGCTTTCACTGTCACAAAACCCACACAGAGAGATCAATATTCACAAAACCCCCCTCCTCAAAAGCAATTCACAGTAGGTGAAACATGGTGTGATCCTTATTAAAACTTCACAAAGCACTTGGCGTTGTTCAATAACTTCTCATAATGAAAACATCATCATCTAGGGGTTCTACACATAAGCACACAAGACAAGTATTTTGTCTATCCACTCACAGCCCAATATTCCTCACAATTTTGCTTTGCAGTAAACCTCAAAAAGACCTAAATCAGGAATGTCTGTCAATTCATCAGTGGGAGTTGTTAAGTCCTATCTGGAGCTGAATTGACAAAATGCAGGGATGTGAAATGAAAAGTTGAACTTTACCTATGGAGTTTTGCTTCCTTGATTGAAGAGCCACATGACCAGTGCGTTGGAATTGGATATTCCCATGTAATTTTGACCTCCGTGATGTTAAAGTTTGTGGGCTTGACCTGCCATCCTAGTTACAAAAACAGAAGCATGCTCCTCTTTGTTTGTTCAGATAATTCATGAAAAAAGGGAAAAAATCCTGGATATACACCAAGTAGAGATCACACATGCACCTCTTTCCTTCTTAGTTCAGAAAATTTGTGCAAAAACAAAACCCCTGGCTATACACCAAGTAGATCACATCTGCACCCTTTCATGCTATCAAAACAGACACCAAGTAGATCACATCCACACCATTTCTTGCCATCAAAACAGACAGACTAAACAAGGAATCTGAAAGAAACCCCCCTATCAAAAAGAATATCGTTGATTTCAATGGAGATTCGGAACACATATCAATTCCACACCACTTCAATTGCTTGGAATCTCATCTAAGAGCTGAATTTCTCACCCTTCAACTACAACCCCTGGCTTGCTATGTTTCAATTGTGAAGGATCACAGTGCGTTCCTGATAGCAACAAAGAGGAAATCTGTAACCAGCCAGCTAGGGTTTTGATTCCATGGTTGCTAAGACCTGCTTGTTCTTCAATGCTTTACCTGATGTAAAACTCATCAAGGTACCTTGCATGCCGATTCCCATGAGTTTCCCACACAGAAGAACCTTGTAAAGCAGAGACAATAGGTTAAGCAGTGGCAGCAGCAGCAGCAAGAGAGCAGAAAGATGAAGAAGGGTACCTCGGTAGAAGTGAATGAAGACCTTGGCATATACACGGAGCAGTAGGTCTCACGAGAAGTGCAACAACATGAACCTCCATACTTCTGAGCCGTAGACACCACTGCGTTCGGTTGCATCCTTACTGCTTGCATCTTCTTCCGCAAACCCTCAAACCCGCCAAAAAAGACGAAAAGAAAAAACCAAAACCTCAACTAACAAAATTCTCAGTCCCCTCTCCAAATCCTCCGACCACACAAAAGAGAGGAGAAGCAGATTAGGACCGCGTTAAAAAGGGGAAAAAAATAACTAAACACACACACACACACACACACACAAAGCTGTCAAGGGAAAGCAAAGAAAAAAAAGCTTCTTGACAGAGGCACTTAGGGCTACAGAAAAATCGACGAACACAGTTTGCCAAAAACACTCCGGAATGGCTCAAATTTTCTCAAATTTCTGTAATAGACTTAGTTCTTCTTCTTCTTGTTGTTATTGTTCGTAGGAAGATAGAAAAAGAGGCGTGAGACGAGGGGATAGATGGCAAGGAAAGCTGTAGCACCAGAAGTAGCAGAAGCTCTGTTGAATCCACTCCCTTGTGCAACAAACAAGAGCAGGTGAGAAGAGGAAGAAGAGGAAGAAGAGGGTAGCAACAGACCAAGGAGAATCAAGGTAGGTATTATCCATATCCCTCTGGTTGGTAGGTTGGTAGTAGAGGGTAGTTGGCCCCCCGCCCCCACCCCCCCCCCCAAAAAGGAAAAACCAGAAAAATAAACCCAAAATTTTAAAAAAATTAAAAAAAACTAACCTATGGTGTTTTTTATTTTTTCATATGTGGGTTTTTGTTTTGATTAAAACTAGTGTAGCCGTGTGCCTTGGCCCCCAAGGGTGAACACATTCTTTTATTTATTCACATTTTCATAATTGATTTTTTTTTTAATCTGGCAATGTGAACCACATTATTATTGAGGGCTCAACTGAATTTTTTCCTTCTAAACCCAATTTGTTTTTTTTTTTTTTTTATTTTAACAACAAAATATCCACTAAAAAGATCAATCTCTTCCACCACACCTTAGCTCTGAATAAAAAATAAACTCTATTAAATTAAACCTGACTCACCCGCCGAAGGCTTTCCAATAACATCAAGATCAATCACCCCCTAAATTCCAATATATTTTTCAGTTTTGATTTTATTCTAGATTTCATTATGAAAATTGTTCGGTAATCAATATCTTCCACACTGTAGCTCCAAACAGTCTCAAACCAAGTCGGTGCGCCAGGCGGCCTTTCTCATTGGGAGCTTTCTAAAACTATCAAGAGCGTGACATGAAACGCCATGATTTGCAAGATCTCAGCCTCAAAAACAAATCAAAACAAACTACCTCCCTTCATAGATAGATCGGAAAAGTATTAGTAGAATTTATAAACATCAATAGGGTGTGGTCCTTCAGCCTTGGCACCCCTGACTTAGCCCAGGAAAAAAAAATTTAAGAAAAAGAAAAAAAAAAAATAGTGTACTTCATTTATTTACATAACATGTAATAAAATCTCTTGGATATGTTAAATTTTTTTAAAAAATTTAGCTGGAAAATCAACAAAAATGGTAGTCATTGGTGGTGCCTATTAGATATGGAACTGGCCCAATAGGGTAGACACACTTATCATCGAACATTTAATGATGGATCATCATAACTCTTTTATCCATGGTCTCTTGCTTTTGAAACTTGAAAAAAATTTGTAATCCTCTGGCTTATCTGACGCATTCAAATCTGTAAAAATTGCTCTAATCTAACAATAAATGAGTAAGCTATCAAATATTTGGTATGATTTTGAAGCTTAAATTTTTCGATTATTTTTTTAAATAAATTTTATAGATCTTAAGATAGTGTATTTGTAAATTTTGAAATCATTCAAAATGAATGAGAAATGAGTCAGATATAGTTGTTGAAAGTAAAGGGTTTAGAGACAAAATTTAAGACAAAATATCATTTTTTTTAAAATGTGTTTTTTGTTTTTTGTTTTTAGGTTCAAAGAATATTTGTAATTCTCTGTTTTGTTCAATGATATTAAAAATCTTCAATTTGGTTCTGAAATGAAGAAAAACTTGAAAATGTTTGATGATAAATATCGTTCGATGGTAGACGTGTCTACCTTACAACAAAGCCAATTGGAACTTGGAAGCATTGTTGGCCCAGAAGGACGCTGGTTCCAGGTCAAAGTTTCGAGAACCGGTTCCGAGACCGGGTTACAATGATTGCAACTGGAACTCGGTCCACTATCTGGGCCGGGTTCGACAACGCTAACCGGGCCGGTTACCCTCGTCTCTCTCCTGCTACACTTCTCTCCTTCTCTGTGCAAGCTTTCTTTTCTTGCGCAGGCAACACGCCATCGCTGGCCACCATGAACAAGGAAAAGCTCATGAAGATGGCCAGTGCCGTCCGCACTGGCGGCAAGGGCAGCGTTAGAAGGTATGTACTTCTGGTCTCCCTCTTTTCTTCTTCTGCTGTTCTTTTTTCTTTGGTCGCTCTTGTATTTTTAGGGTTTGAAGCTGCTGTGGATTGTCGTGGAAGCTCTGTATTATGAGGTTTGGCTGCTGCTTTGTTGTTGCAATTCTCTTGCTTCTCTACGAATTTTACTTTACCTTTTTTTGTGTGTGACTTTTTGAGGAAAGAAAGTGATCCTTTCGTGTTCAGGAAAAAAAAGGCCGTGCACAAGACCACCACAACTGACGACAAGAGGTTGCAGAGCACTTTGAAGAGGCTGGGCGTCAATACTATTCCCGGCATTGAAGAAGTCAACATCTTCAAGGACGATACTGTCATCCACTTTGTAAACCCTAAGGGTATTATTGCCTTCTCCCCTACACTCAAGTCTTACACAGATTCTATCCATCATTTTGGAAAAACACAATGGTTTTGTGCTTTGTGATGCATGCAATCAATCCATAATAGGGGCCTCGGTTTTGGTGTAGTCTTTCAAATGGTACTAGGTTTTGAAGTGGTCATCCCATTGCTGAGTCTTCCCATTGCTTCCAGAAATTTGACAGAAATTCAGGATGCAGATTTTGTCAAGGTTTTGGGTGGATTATCATATACTTTTTCTACACTGGCTGTCAGGAGCTGATGAATTCAGTGGGTACTCACAGAAGCTCGTCACTGCTGTTCATGATGAAGGTGATGGTCTGACACTTTGTGAGTGACTCTCATAAGGTTATGACTACACTCATTGCCATCGTGTTATCTTCAAATTGTAGCTGTGGAGATTTCTCTGCAATTCTATAGATACATGTAGGTAGTGAAGTGGTCTCTATCAACTATGAAATTGGAGGATGGCAGATGGACTTTGAAATGGCAGCTTGTTCTCAGGAATGGGTCTTCATGGTGTATTGTTATGACATCTAGTTTCTTCACATCCAAGTATACATGCAACATTAGCTTGATTTTTGCATCGCTAAAGTCTTTTCACTTTTACTATATTGTGTCTGCAGTGCAAGCCTCCATTGCTGCTAACACATGGGTCGTGAGTGGAGCTTCACAAACAAAGAGTAAGTTTATGGCAGAATTGATTTTATGCATGTTTGGGGGTATCTGCAATGTGGGTTTGTATTGTCCAAAAATGCTGGAATTTTCTGCATGCTTGATAATATCTGGAATGTAGGTTTATACTGTCCAAAAATGCTTTGTGTTTCAGCATTCTTTCTGCAGCTTTTTGGATTCAGGGTTTAGGGCTTTGGCTCCTGACTTGTTGCCTCTGGGTTTTCTTTTGATCCAACAGAACTCCAGGACCTTTTGCCAGGGATCATCAATCAGCTTGGTATGTTTAACTCTGATATTTACCAGGAAAAATCAGCATCTTGAAAGTGATTATAGGTGAAGTGCCTTGTATGTAGTTCAATCCTAGGAACAATAACAAAATCATAAGTGGGACTCTTCACTAGTTAATGGAATGAAAAGTTGCAGTACATGGCTGCTTGTTTTTGATACTGGGATCTTTTAGAAAGCAATCGTCAAGATTAGTATGATTGTCTCATTTTCCTGCTTGGTTTTCACACTGCTTACACTGACTTGCAGGCCCAGATAATTTGGTGAATTTGAAGAGATTAGCACAGCAGTTTCAGAGGCAAGAAAATGCAGGTGCAGAAGATGCAGATGATGATGATGTTCCTGATCTAGTAGAGGGGGAGAGCTTTGAGGAAGCTGCAAAGCAGGAGGCTGCTGTGTAGTAACCATGCCCTTTTCTTTTCTCAAAGCAACAACTGAATTGAAGGCTTGCATAAACATGGTCGGTTTCACTTAGTAGATTTCTTTATATTTCTGAAGATTGTTTGATCTGAAGATAATGGGAGAGCTGATTTTACCCTTTCATGCGGCATTGCATTTGCATAGAATGAAGGAATTACCTTGTGAGATAGTGAAGGACAGTACTTGACTTTGAGGCATTCTTTGTTCTTGGAGAAGCATCTGTGGCTGTATGTTTCTTGTTATAAGCCCTGCTGCCTTTCTCTCTGAGGAATCTGCTCCTGATCAGATTTTTGTAAGTTACACTGGGATTGTCTGAATGTACTTTCTGTGCTTGGTCCTTATTGTCACACATCTGCCAATAAAACCATTGCAGAAGGCTGTATCATTGTAGGTTTGTGGCTAATTGTTTGGAATCGACATGTACAAAACAGAAAAACTCCTCAATATGAATAAATTATGACCTGCAGAACCAGTATTCCATTGTGAAGGCTAGTTTCAATGGCAACCCATTTGTTTCTCTTATTTGCAGTGTTGCAGCAACTTGAGAAGCCTGCTTCTTTTTCAGCAGTTTAACTGTCCACTGTGTTAGTAGGTTTGGGCTGAGATTGACTAAGACTGTGCTCAAGACAGGTTTCATTGCTTCAAGATGGACAACCAGTTCTTGGTGAGGGTGAAGGAGCAAGGCCCCACCATTGTGTCTTTGGTTTTGGCAGTTAGTTTTGTCCTTCGGGGATCCTCTGCAGTACTATGGCTGAGTCTTTCTGGTCCTTTTGAACTTGCAACAGAAAGTCACTATGCAGGTTAGTGGTTACACTGGCCTATACCCACTGTAGGGAGCTGATGAAGTCAGCAGGGAAGTTGTGATAGATAAGCTGTTGATTGTGCCTGAACAAGTGAGAATGTAACTTTTGTTCATTTGATTATTTATTGTTTCTTTGTTTTAGTTCTTCCTTTCTGTGTTGTTCCTTCTTCCTGGTTATGAAGTCCTTCTGTGGAAGTCTTTCTTTGACTTCAAGGAAAAGTTTTAACCTTGTTCTGGCCTTCATAAGCATGACTATGGAGATTTCTTAATTCTCATGAGAGTTATTTTATCCTTGGTGAATGTATACCATTGAGTCATGTTGGATGAAGACACCAGTCCTGTGTGCTAAAACCTGTGCCTTGTGCTTCGTGCGATATCGTCACAAATTTCTTGCCACAGTAATATCACAAATTTCTTACCACGGCAGCTCATGGTTCTATTTTTGTTTCATTGGTTTCTGCAGAAAGTTGATCACTATTCTTCCAAGAACGATATATTTATGTAATGCTCATTGAACACTCTGCAACCTGAAGGGTAAATCCTTCTGCCAAAGCTTTAGTGTTCAGGTTTAGAAATGAATCAATGGAAAAAACTAGTATGAGTTGAAGAAGCCTGGGAGGATGGGGGAATACTGCATTGGTCAAATCCATGACATCTTGTTTTTCTAGAAATGAAAATGAACCATGAACCATGCATGAGTGTAAGCTCTAGTCTGCACAATGTTTACATTAGTCTAATGCCATGATGCCTCCCCATTTGAAGGGCTTATACATTGTACATGGAGCACTACTTCCTGAAATATCATACCTTTTGGAATTCTTTGATGAGTTGAAATCTAATTTTTGAAAATCATTATATGGTTTGGATGTTCATGGAAGAACATGAAGAGCTGAAATCATTACATTGCAAAATAGATTGAGCCCATTGTCGTATAACAATGTTGTGCATTCATTTTGAATAGCATGCCTTTTTCATGGATGTATATTATGGCAAGCTATCCCAGGTTTCTTATTCCTCGTTATTAGAACTTATTCCCTCTAAAATGCTACTAATGGGCACACAAGCAAGTGTTACAACTACATGTAAATGTTACATGTTTCAATTGTTTTGGTTGGGGTTTGGCCAACTTTTTGTGGTGCTATTAAAGATTTTTGTGAAGTGCTGAAAAGCCAAGATTGGCACCTTATTGTTTAGGCAAAACATCAAGTGACTTGTGCAACTTTTGAGGCAAACACAATATGAAGGGAAAAAGTTGAGGTGGAACTTTAAAATGCACCAATTTCACATATGGTGTTTTCATGTGTGACGTAAAACCTTTTGAGTGTGAGTGTGAGAACGCAACTCTGAAATAGAACTTGCATTGGAGCTTGGCATGTGTGGAGGTTAAAGCAGGTGAAAGTATGAAAAGCTTTGCAAGAGAAAGGTTTTGGAAAGAAAGGATCTTGAAGGTTTTTGGAAGTTCGAGAGAGTGCATGAGGGGTCAACAAGGTGTGTAAGGTTTGATAACAAAGCCTTTCATGAGGTTGTTGGAGGCACAAGAGTTCTTGTGATAGTCAAGTGCACAAACCTAGCTTGTGGAAACAATGTTGTGGAGCTTGAGGAAGGGGAAAGTGAAGACCTCTTCAAAAGGCCTACTATGTTTCTTGCGGTGAGGAATAAAGCCTTTTGGAGCCATGGTTGTTGTAGCTAGAGCTCGTGAAGATGTTGGCATCCTTTATGATTATCAAAAACAATTCTCAATTTGGGAAATTGTCCTCCTAATGTCCATTGTCTCTTTTCACCTTTTGCTACAAGCTTTTTAAGTTTGTGCAAACCCTAGTTGCCACTTGTTTATTTTAATCCTTTCACAAAGTTCCTCAAATCAACCCCTAAAAACAAAATCTCAATCTAAATCCTACCAAGTTGCCCCAACCCTAACATAAAAATGTGCATTCAATACAAGTGCAACTTGTTGCGTCCTCTCACACATATTGAATTATAATTGATCTCATGTGATTATCAAAATTTACAATTTTTGTGAAGTGTGAAACAATTTTCAATTTGCATCTGTTGCAAATTTCCCTGATTGTTTGATAAGTTTAAAATGTTGTTGCAGATGTGAAAGATGTGAAAAAAAATCTCTTGAATTTCTCTTTGTGTGTTGCTCCCAACCTTTTCTCCTTCAATTTCTTTTTTTTCTCCATCATCCTTCCATCGCACATCCTTCCTTTGACCTTCTAACATAAAAGATGTGAATATCGTTGGAATAATAATTAGTTTAATCATAATCAATTTTGATTAATATTGAATGAAATTTAATTCAAATTCTTAATATTGAATATCGTGGGTTTCATGGTTGTTCCTTAATGTAAGGGTACAAGTTCCTTTCATAAAATATTATGATTCACATTTATATTACAACTATTAAAAATATTATTAATATTTAAAATGAGTTCAAAAGTTCATCCATAAATAATTTTTTCATGGATTTTGATCTCTCATTTTGTGATTGAATTTGGTGAGCTTTAAATATAATGTAAAATTGTTAAAATTGTATATGGTGGGTTGGAAGGTGTTCATTAATGAACACCCTTTCTTTTCTTCTCTTTTGATTTGTTTAGAAGGTTCATGAATTCATTTTTAAGATTTATTTATTTATTTATTTCAACCTTTCATTTTTTCAATCATAATTCCTTAATATCAAGTATGGTAGGATTCATGGGTGTTTGTTAGCAAACACCCTTCTACCTTTGCAATTATGCCATAAAAATATGTCAATGAAAATTTGTCACTGAAAAATGTCATGGACATTTGAAAGAAAATCCTTCAATTTTTCATTGAAAATATATCATGCAAAATCATGCCTTTGCATTAATCTATCATGAATAATATGGATTGGATTTTTTATGGTTCAATTCTTTTAATCTTCCATGGAAATTTTGAATTGGATCATTGAAAGAAAAATCTTCAATCTCCCATTCAAATGTGGGTTAAACCTTTGAAGGAAATTTTTTAAAGTTTTCTTAAATGTCATGTGTATGTGGGATATTAAAACTAGATAGGTACATTCTAATTCTCACCTTGATTAACTTTTGTTTAGTGTGGTTTTATAAAAATTTTATCCTTGAATATCATTTAGTTGAATATAACATGCATCGTTGAAAATTTATGTGAACCAAAATGATGTGATTGACATTACAAAATAACATATGGTATGGTATGGCAAGGTGATATGGTATATTATTGTTTGATACATGGTATGGTATGATATATTATGGTAAGAATATGTCTTTTTTAGATTTTTTTATTTTCTTTAGATTACATTAAATACATTATGAAATAGTATTAGACATTTTGAAAATGATTCTCATAATAACAAGACCATCTACTTCATTTAATATGAACAATTTCCTATTATAACTTTTATAAATAGGTCTTAATTTTTTTAATATTGCAATGTCTTGATAAATGTATTAAAGATATATGAAAAGATTATAAATAATCATATATTTGATCCCATATGTCATTATATGTGTTAAAGGGATAATTTTTATTAGTCTTTTAGAGTAGCTATAGAAGTAGATTAAAAAATAATTTTAGAAAAGACTTACTTAAAATAACTACCAAAACATTGAAATAATTTACCCAAAAAAATTACTAAAATAAACTATCAAAATATCAAAATAATCTACTAAAATATATTACCAAAAAAGACTATTGAAACACACTATTGAATTGTTGAAACAATTTATCAAAATAGATTATCAAAATAGATTATCAAACTTGATGTAAATGGAAACATTCCCAATGCATATCAAAACAATTTAGTATATTAGAGGAGTTGTGCAATTTTGTAACTTTGGTATGACATTTTGAGACTTCTTAATGTTGTTTTTTTGCCTTCTAAGGGAATGTTTGTAGTTCTTTTCTTTTGAATCCTTTAAATTTGTTTAAGGTAATCAACTTGGTTATCAAAGTTATTTTACACTTCATATTCCACCTGGTTGTTTGTGTGATTTTACAATATGTTCCATGGTTTTTTGAATGGTCATTTAATTACCATATAACATGTAATTCATTTCCATTAGGCCCACAATACAAACATTATTATTTATGTAGAAATTACAAGCTATGGTTGAAAAAAAATAATTATAGTGATTTTTTATCATGTTGTAATTGGTATAATATCATTTAACATTCTAATATGCAAAAAATACACAACATATTTCAAAAGTTTAAAAAATCATTATTTTAATATAAGATAATATGTTTTATGTTTATTTCATGAATTAGAACCCCGTGACCAAGGAAAAAAGCTTTGGATTAATCGCACAACTCTATAAGGTGTGCCATTATTCTTCACAAAATAAATGTTTTAGAAAGGGTTTTGAGTTGGAATTAATTGATCAGATCACTGAAGCAAATGAACTAATGTAGGTAATGCAAGCAAATTCTTCTTCTAGTGTGTGCTTACAACCAATTCTAATCTAGTGTTAATAAAAACCAATGCAACCATTGAGGGAAAATGTCAATTTTGGGTAAATTATTTTGCCAAACCGATATATGCAGGCATGTTTAGTTCACAGGAGTTTGTTCAACCAAAGCTCAAATAATCAAATCAAGTTTTCCATGAACAATTTTCCATTTTTTCATCATTTCGACTTAAATATTTTAAAGAAACAGAAGTGGATCAAACTTTTATGGCCTACATGTTGTGTATTGAACAAAAACATAATATAGTTATACTTCCCAACAAAAATTTATGTTGACTTGATAACAACAAGTAGGTACTCAGCATTAAAATCTTGGAAAATTGATCAGCCTTATCAAGCTTTGAAAGGCCTAAAACCTTTAAATATTGAATATAACTCAGTCCTCTACAATTCCTTATAAAAACAAGTTAAAGATTTGCTTCTTGACAATCTAAAACTATATAATAGAATTGAACACATTACAAAAAGAATAAAGGGACAACACCATTTGCTTCAGCCCAATGAACACTAATACTTACAAGGAAAGAACATAACCAAGAAGCAAATAAAAAAGTGGAATTGAGACTAGACGTTGGGATGATCACCACGGCCACAAAACAGACCAGGAGGCTCCACCTAAAATTTACCAACCTATTTCAAAACAAAATCATAGGATTGAAGTAAACCATTCCACATCACCTCACTATAAAGAGACTTTATTCAACAATCAAAAAGCTCATGGCACATTTGAAAATTAATCAGGTAGATTACCTTTCCTTCCACATTTTACTCCATGGAAACAATTAGTTTTGTTACATAAAACTATATAATGTTGTAAACAAGACCCTTATAAAAAAACATGCTTTAATATTATAGATCACAAAGGTCATATGAATGTGATTGTAGAAAGAAACTTCAAAGAAACATAAGGCAACCAAACAAATGTTATGTCCAGCTAAAAGCAGAAAACAAACATGAATGAGTGCCATTATGACCTTGTAAGTAATACTCCCAAAACATCAAGACACCAAATGCATGATAATGGTAGTAACTAGCTACCATACTCCTCAGTGACTTCATTGGCTCTTGGCAATGAGTATAAAATAATATTTTCCTAAGTGCTGATAATGTTTTCACAATTGCAAATCAACGTGAATATAATGGAAAAATAAATAACAAGGCATAGATATTCCAGATCTAACAATAAATCAACAAATAGGAAAAAAAAAGGAAACTCAATCTAAAAACCAAAGAAAATAAGAGAAAAGTTAGACCAATTAAAACAACAACACCACCAACCACATGCGTGTTCAGAGACCTTCACTAGCAACGAGTGTGGTACTAACCAGCTAGCTACCATAACATCTTCACTGACTTCATCACCTCCCAACAGTGGGTGGAGGTAAACATACTAAACTTATGTCCAAAGATTAGTAGTAGTAATGGGAAGAATGGGCCATGATGTTAATTAGCTCAACAAAACCTATAAATAAGCATAAGATTGAGGAACCCAAGGAGCACAAAGTGGGTACAGATTAATGTACATGATAATCTACACAAAACCTACTACAAACAATTTTACAAGAAACTGCATCCAAAGGTTCATGACAGATTTCTGGAAATAACAAAAAGACAGAGTCATGATGTCAACTAGCACCCAAGAGGCATAGTTAATGGAAAAGCTCAAAAAATTGAATGAATGTCTTCATTCAAACTGCAATAATAAGCAGATTTGATATCAAGGCCAAAAACAAATGCTTCATCATCTTTGTGCCCAAGTCTTATTATTAATAAATAGTGTAGAACATAAGCTCTTCTACATTTGCAATGGAGGGTGAAATGACAAAAATAATATTTTCAACTATAAATGCAATTTTTTTTGTTTAAATCGCATTCAACCCAACAACTCAACTCTAACAAACAATCATCGATTTTGCATTGGTGATCATCCACAAGAGGAATTAGCCAAATTAGGCTATAGGTAAGAGAAGAAAGTAAAACAAAATTAAGAATCCGGCTATTGAACCTATTTTCTAAACATGATGATTTCACCCCCCCCCCCAAATTCTAAAAATCTGGTGAGTTTGGCACTTTTTTTTCCACAAAAATCCTTTCTATGAGTTGCACCATCTAAAAATGCAGTTATATGGCCAATTTGATTGTCCCTTAATTAAGGGGTAAGGTTTAAGGGTTCGGGGTTTGAGGGCCCTTTGTAGGGTTCTAGGGTTTTTCCTTTTTTTTAAGCTTCAAATGGGTTTTCAAACAGAGGCGATAATTAAATGATAAGGTCGAAAAATGCAGTTATATGGTCAGTCTGATCGTCCCTCAATTAAGGACCCCTTGGGGCCCCCCCGTGCCGGGGGGGGGTTAGGGGTTTGAGGACCCCTTGTTACGGTCTAGGGGTTGTTAGGGTTCTTCCTCTTCCTCTTTTAGGGTTTCTCGCGTGAAGCCTTATTCCTTAAACCCTGCTTCTTGTCAGCGGAGTTGCGTGAATTGTGAAGAAGAAATTGCACAATCTTCGACCTGAGTCGAGATTGATCGCCTAAAGCGGGGGTGGTCGTCACGAGCTTTTTCACAACTTAAGCCTTGTGGAATGAGGAGTTGGACGTCTGCAAGCCTCGACTCTCCTTAGCAAATGGATGGAGCGTGAAGGGTTTGAAGATTTCCCGAAACGTCTCATTCTGCGGGACATGGCAATCGTCTTCTTGCAATGAAGTCGAGTTCGCGATATGAGGTTCGCGTCCTCCATGCGGCTGCTGATGGAGTAGGTCCGGCGTTATTGTTGTCAGCACCCAAAGACGCTGCCCAGTATCTCATCAATGTGCCGGAAGGATTCGCACGCTTGGCCTTGGAACATAAGCTGCGACCCTCCGCTCGTCTCTCTTGTGTTCTTCTTACCTCGCTTCTTCCTCAATCTGCTGTAAGTTTCCCCATGCATGCGCTTCTCTTGTTTTGTCCTGTGCTTTAGGGTTTCAGGGTTTTAGAAGCTGCATGATTACAACTAAAACACCTGGTCTGAACAAATTGCATATGTTTTCTCCTGTTAGCCGATGTCTGCGTTGTTGTATGGCAGGGAGGATTAGGTGGTCTACCGCTCAGGTTGGCACAGGATGGGCATTGACAAGTGGAAGGTTTAGAATTTCAGGATTTTAGAAGCTGCACGATACAACTACTACACCTTAGTCTGAACCAATTGCATGTGTTTTCTCCTGTCAGCCAATGTCTGCATTGTTGTATGGCAGGGAGGATTAGGTGGTCTACTGCTCAGGTTGGCACAGGATGGTCATGGACAAGTGCAGTTGATAGGACCACAGGGCACAGCTGCATTTGGACACTCTCTTCGCCACATCTTTCGATGGCGCCATCCTAAGGTTTGTCTCTTAACTTTTTTTCTTTCTTTCTTGCCTGTTCATGCACATGTTTTCTTCATCATTTTGAGCTTTTGCATATGCCATCCAGGAAGAGTGTCACTTTGTTTGCAAAGGGGAGTTATTCACTGAGTAGATTCAGCTTTGTGTGTCTTTTGCATGTGGATTTATAAGAGAGCTTGAAAGGTTCTGCAGGTTCTGGTCAGTGAATTTGGGATCGATTGCAAGGTTCCTGTGTTTGAAGATGAGCACATTGTCCTTGTTCCCATAGTGGCAGGTGATGTATCACTTGGTTGTCCGTGGTGCATTTATGCCTCCAAACCCACCACAGTCAGGGAGGAGCCTAGTCCACTGTCTGGAACATGCAGCAGTAGTGAATCAGGTTCAACAGACACTGATGCGGGAACATCAGAATCTACAAGCTCAGATGATACTGATACGGGAACATCAGAATCTACAAGCTCAGATGATACTGATGCTGAAACATCAGAATCTACAAGCTCAGATGACACCTCTGTTTCCAGCAAGGATGAGGGCTTGAGGAAGCATGGAAATGGAACCACTAATGGGACTGCTGATTTATTTAAGAACAACGTCAAGTCTGGACAGGGGTTTCAGAGTCCAGAGAATGAACGTGAACCTGGAGAACTGAGTGACAGCCCAAGCATCAGTCCTGATATCAGCCAGGTGCATATGCAGTTAGTTGATGATTCTGAAGTCCATCACTGTAAGAGGAGAAAAGGGGATGATGCTCAGAAGTTGAGCAGTAATTCTCTTTTCTCTGACTTGGATGCTATTTTTACCAGCAATAGTGGCCGGGCTAGAGGCTTAAATAATGTAGCACTCTCTCGCATAAAGGCAGCACATGGAGATCAAACTAGAAGTAGTGAGTGCCTCTTTCAGACTGGACAAGATAGTTGCATCTTGGGTGGCAGGCATCCTCTCATATGCAAACCAGGTAAACCATCAGGTGCAGTGAGATTGTTGAAACCAGAACAGCTCAAAGGAGCAGCAGGTCATCATGAAACATCTGAGATGGGAGATTTGGGGTCACGAGATGAGGTGGTCTCTAATGGGCAGATTCATGGAGGAGATTCACAGGGTAACACACCTATAGTTGAGAATGAAGGTGAAACATACGAGTGGATAGTTGAGAACAAACTAGAACATGAGCTCCCTGATATCTCAGACAATGCAAATCCAGTATATGCAAAGTCACCATGTGGAGAGGTAACCAGTGTTGCCAATAGTAGGGTTGAACTGGCTGCAGAAGGAAAGGAAGCTTTGGGAAGCTTTGTGGGTCAGGCTTGCTCTCGAACTGTGCTTGGCTTTGTTTGTTTCTTGAAGAAGTTGAACACAGGCATCCTTGTTGTAGATTGTAGGAGCCCAGAGTCATTGGAAAGCCTCCATTTGCATCCTGTCTTAAAGTGTGTGCAGGGACATGCTAGTGGACCGGACTCCCAATCCAGACAAAAGCCTCTCATTTTTTGTGAGAAGCTTTGCAGCCAGAACCAGCACTCACACTCTGTTGCTGCAGTCATTGACCTCTCTCCTTTTGCCATCCTGAAGACAGCATCCTATGACAAGTGGCTGAAAGGAGTGGTTAGGCAACCTGTCCATGTTGTTGTCCAAAGGGAGGCTCCTGAATTTGGATTTTGCTCATCTTTGGAGACTCTAGCCAAGTTGAATGTGATCAACAAGCAGATGTTTCCTCTGCCATGTGATTCTTCTGTTAAGGGTGTGGTCAAGATGAGATCAAATGATCTAGCTGACGGCAGAAAATCATCACAGGAGGCCTTTCTGCTCACACGTGTTGTTCTTGAGAAAGGCATCAATAAAGTGGTGACTTCCATTGACCACTCAGAGTGTCCAAAGGGGCTTAATACCCAAGATATCCAAGGCAGGTTTCTGGAGACCAGACCACAGCTACAAGGAGCCAAAATAGAAGCAATGGCAAGTGCCAAATTAGCCAATGTGGCGAGTCCTAACCAGTTGGCTGCTGCAACTGTAAGGAAGAATCTTTTACTTCAGAATAAGAAGGAAACAGCACGCAAATCATTATCAAATAATGAGTGGCATGACCAAAAAGCTGCATCTGCTGTATCAGCCACAAGTCTTATTGATGGAATTGAAATAGGCCAATCAAATCCAAAAGAGTACAACTTGTGTGAAAGTAAACCTCCAATTGGATGTGATGACAGTACATTCATGTCTGTAAGGGCATCTGCATCAGCTTCACAGGACCAAGCAGGGGCAGACTTTGAGCTGTTGTTTTTGGGAACAGGTTCTGCAGAGCCTAGCAAATTTAGAGGGAGCAGTGGCATTCTTTTGCAAACAGGTTTAGGTGAAAGTAGCATGCTCTTTGACGCAGGAGAAGGGGTTCTTGGACAGCTGATCCGGAAGTTTGGCATTGGAAAACTCAGTGCAGTGTTAATGTCATTGGAGTGTGTGTGGTTGTCTCACAAGCATGCAGATCATGTTTTGGGTATCTTGTCACTCATTCATGCGCGACCTGCACAAGCTCCAGCATTGATTTTCTTTGGGCCCAGTGCTGTAAAGAGATGGGTCTTTGAGGTAAGCATTGAAATCCTGCATGAGGTCCTTGAAATCCTGTCATTAACTTCTCTGTTTGCTTGGGTGTGCGTTTGTTGGGATGGAAATGTCTGCTAGAATGGTCAGCCACCTGGTGGGGCTTGGGATGGAATTTGAGAAACTAGGTGCCAGGTTCTTGTGAAGACCTTGTTTGTTGATTTGCCATTGACTTGTTAAGATGTTCACTACAGGTGATGGCCATATGGGTGGCTAATGGCTACCAATACCCAACTTTTGATTTTGTTCACTGCAGCACTCTCATTGGAGGCCTTTGTAGCCAAGAAAGGGACTCAGGAGATCTTATGGACCGGACTCAAGCTCGCATACATGAAGTACTCATGCAACTACAGTTCCAGAGCCTGAAAAGTGTTCTAGTCGACCACTGCCACGAAGCTTATGGATTAGTGGTGCGTGCTAAATGTGGGTGGTCTATTGTGTACTCTGGAGACACAAGACCCTGTTCGAGATTGGTGCAAGCTGGAGCTTGTTGCACTCTTCTCATCCATGAAGCAACATTTGAGGATGTGCTGGCTGATCATGCAACGAGGAAACGACATAGTACCGTATCTGAGGCCCTTGATATTGGCTTTCGAATGGCAGCTGAGTATGTCATCCTCACCCACTTCAGTCAGCGGTATCCACAGGTAAAGCCTTTCCACCAGATCCATAGATCCTTGTTTCTATTGTTCTTGCATCTGTTGATCCACATTGAGTTGTGGACATTGAACCCAAGTTTCCACATCATGTACTACAGTCTCTCATTTTTCTGAACTACATTTGCATTGCGGTTGCTATATCAGAAGAACTATTGAATGACAAGCTTGTTAAGAGACAAGGCCTTGGGTGTTTTTGCAGAATGTTGAGATTGATGTGTCTAAACACAAAAAGGCAGGCCTGGCTTTTGATGGGATGGTAATACGCAGATCCCAGTTAAGCTCTCTCGAATTGCTTCCTTCCCTTCTTGCAACTGCCTTCACTCCTTCTGAGCACTCTGATACTCATCTGGTAACCCATCCCAATTCTGACGAAGTGAAGCCCTTGCCTAACTTGCAAGGAAGCCAAACCAAACCACCCAATCAGTCAAATGCTCACATGAGCCAGAATTTAGATTTTGGAAAAAGTCTTTCATTTTCTTGGTGTAAAGAAATGAAAAGTAGGAAGATAATAAAAATGAAAGGCTTCACATCAACATTTGAGTCAAATGAGATCATACCAACAATTCGTTCCAGCCCTGCTGTTATGAAACAGAGTCCTTCCCAGCAGGAAACCAAACAGAGACCTCCTGACCAGAAAACCAGTACCCATATTCGATGGGCCAGTTCAGATTCTGATGAAGATGAGTAAGGCATTTGCCAACTCCAGTGATGGTGAGTGTAGGATGATGACACGGTATGAGGCTTTTGCTTAGTTCTTGAAGTCAATTTTTGATAAATTCTCCTTACTGTGAAAGTGCTTGCAACTGTTTTTCCAACTACCAATGCCATTGGTGGTTTGCTATCTGTCTCTGCTTAGATGTCTGTCAATCTATAATGAGTTTTCAGACAGGCAAATTTGTTGGAAGTTCATTAGTGCCAAGTTTGAGGCAAGTTTCCTCCACCAGCTGATGTTTCTGAAGCACGACACACATGAAGGCAAAAACAAGGGCCTATAGAGGGTCCATGGTACAGGAGAGAGATTTGGAACTTTTGCTTTCATTTTAATTGGATTTATGATACAGAAGAAAGATTCCTTGACAAACCATCCACAAGCTTCAATACCATCTATTGAAAGAGGTTCAAGCCGTGCAATGATGTTGGGGGCAAGGTAACTATTAACTTTAGAGCCCATTCTAGAACCAAAACTAAGAGGTTCAATGCTATAACTGTGGTTACTGGTGAACTGTGTGCTCCTAGTTCCATTATATTGGAATGGTTAAAAAGTCATAAATTGTCTTTGTGAAACTTTCAAGTTCACTTTCCAAAATAGTACAATTACTTGCTAGCTTGCAGTGGTAGCGAAAGTGTGAAGAGATGTAAGTTCAGGTGATGCCTTATCTCTTATGAGCACTATGATACAATAAGACTTAAGGTTTAATCCTATGTTGTTGTGAAGTAGCTTTGTGGTCGTTTTGAGTTTGGATTGGGTGGACAGTTTTGAGAGAATCAATTTTAGGAAAAAGAGTTATTGAGTAACTCAAGTCTCTCCAGAAATGGGTTGTCTACTTTGACAACTTGGGTTGCCTAGACTTTCAGAGCTTGAAGAGTGGCTCTGAACTGCTGAGAGAAGAAAAAGAAAATGAAGCAACAGTCATGGTGCTGACTGGCTCCTACTGTGGAGCTAGCAGGAACCTTGGCATTGATTGTGAAGATTGCTGTTGCGGAAGATTGTGGCATTGATTGTGATGGAAATGACAAGGCACCTAAGCACTTTGCTGGAAAGCTATGACAATTACAAGACTTGGATAGTCCTCCACATGCCCTCAACAATGTTGTCTATAATCTATTTACAGTGAGTAAATTGTGGGTTTACTTGCCTGGACTGGGTTCTTGGCACCATCTCGTGTTTCCTAAGCAAAGAAAGAGGTATGTCAAAAAACAATAAATGGCCTCAAATGGTTCCTCTGTTGTTTTTATATATGTAGCAGTCCAACCAGCTTGTACTGTATCCTTCAGTCTTTTACATATCCACAAGGAAAGGTGTATTAGCAAGCTCCATACCATATGGATATAATGGTACCAGTGTATAGTTTTTTTTTTTCCTCTTATTTTCTGATGTAGCCACATTGGTAATCAGCCAGACGAGGAATTAGACAAATTTGGTTACAGGTCAGATAGGAAAGTAGGAAATCTAAGAATCCTGTTATATTTTTTGGTGACTTGCTCAAACCTCTTGTTCAAATATGGTGATCTCAGAGAAAATTTTCCTTGAAATCTGGTTACTTGGGTGCATTTTTTTCACAAAAATCCTTTGCATGAGTTGAACTGGTTATTTTTGTTCACCAAGTGGTGAAAACTTGTCATTGAAAAATCCTCTGATATGCATGCACATCATACAATTCAAATGCAAGCAATTGTCCAACAAATTTATCACAAGTCATAACAACAAAGATTTGCTTTACAAGAAAAGCATTTTACATGAAAACTTGAAAAAGAGGTAGAGAAAGGACAGAAAGTTTTAGGGTTAGGGATTGGTACTGATTTGGCTTCCTCCCTTTACTTCCACATCATTCTGCCAGTCCATCCCTCTCAACCAATTGAGCAATTTTCACCTTCTGAAATCAAGCTGTAGGTAGACAAGAAATCACACAATCATCACAAGAAAAAGCCAGACGGTGGCCATCATCATCACATAAACATAGTAAGTAATGCAACTATAATAAATAAGTTTTCAGAAACTCTTGTGTGACTATCTATCCTCAACCTTGGTCACACAATTTGTACATGCTGCTGACCTTCTGAATGTAGAATGGTCCATTTCACAAGCAGAAATTTTCATTCTTATTTTTCCGTAATGAGAATTTGAGAAGTCTACACAATCAGGCCTACAAACTGCATGACATATATATCATAACCTCACTGTCATTGCTACGAAAATAATACCTTTCAATTTAGCTCTGTGTGAGAGTTCCAATCTTTCTTGCATTCTAGAATTTAACACTCCAAATCTCTAGACAACAAACCGCCGAAGAGAAGCGTCAGGAACGTTGAAGGCGAAAAACTTTCGCGGAACTTGAGAAGAACAAAATGGACATGAAACGAGGACACAGGCGGAGGTAACTTCAAATTGTAGGTAAATAATATGGGTTCAAACCCTTGAGCACCAGCATCAGAGTGGCGCAGCGGAAGCGTGGTGGGCCCATAACCCACAGGTCCGAGGATCGAAACCTCGCTCTGATAATACAGAGAACAAGCTTCCCATCCACTTTTTGTCCCATGTCTATAGGACATATATGTGTAATTTTTAATTTTAATTTTAATTTTTCCCGTTTCGTGTGTAGAGTGTACTAGACCAGGCCTTTTCATTTTAAGGTTTTTAGTTGTGTTGCTCTAGAGTAGGCTTGGAATAATTTCAAGTATCCAATTATCCATATATTTTTTGATGCTTGTTTAGAAATAGGATGCCATGCAATGTATGACACCTTCCCATGGAAAAAAAGAAGGGTGTATTATCATATGTTAATACCATAATAACATATGAACTAATAATGCTAACAAGGTAGAGTCACAATTGCCATCTATTAATGCTAAAAAACGTTGTGAGCTGTTGAAATTTTCATCTTGACAATTGCAACATGGTTGTCACATGGTAACAACAAGTGTATTCTTCTATTTGTGCGATGAAATTGAGCCATCAAACAAATTTCAAGTTTAACAATAACATGCCTATGTATGAGATTGCACACATTATGAAACATTTTGTTTTTTGTTTGTGAGTTATAAGGTCCGAACTGGTGTTGGGTGGGTATGAAGCAAAGGCTTAGAACCAAGCCGATACCAACCAATTCTCTTGCAAAAAATTGGGTGGATATCATCAAGGGTGGTACCTGGGTTGATAATTGGAGTTCAAGGTACTATGAGTGTGGAGAAAACATGTTCATCAATAACTAGGTTCTCATGAAGTTTTTAAAAAAATGATACATGGGTATGTTATATGGATAACCTTTTATCCAATTCTAAAGAAGGGTCAAAAACTAAAGACCTAGGAAACCTATGGGTTTTAAGCTATTTGGGTTAGGGTTAATTATGTTTGCAATGTAGGTATAGGGTTTAAGATTTTAGGTTTAAGGTGGCTTTCATTGTGAATGTGCCACAATTCTCATTCATTAAAAAAAATATGTTTTTTTTTTTTTCATATTTTGTGTTTTTTTCTTGAGTTTCTTGTGCTCATTTTCTTGTTGTTTTTATTTATTGATTCTTGTTTCATCATGCTCTTTGTGTTTGATAGGCCCTCCTCATTGTGCTCTTTGTATTGGTTGGTTGGGCGCTTTTCACTTTGCTTTTCTTGTTGTTGCAATTCATTGGCACTCCTCATCATGCTTTTTGTGTTGGTCAAACATTTTTCACCATATTCTCTTTGTTGCTACAACTAACTAACATTTTTCATTGTGTTCTTTGTGTTGGCCAAGCTTTTTTTTCTATGCTCTTCTTGTTGTTGCAACTAGCGATGCTCCTCCTTGTGCTTTTTGTGTTGGTTCGGCACTTTTTATTGTGTGCTTTGTGATTTTGTTGGTGCTATTTGACATCTTGGTGTTGCTATTTGGCTCACATCAACAAACTTTGCACCTCCAAGGTATTTTTTCAATTTTTTCCTTTGTGTGTTTGTATTCTTGTTGTATGCTCAATCTTTAGGTGTTGTGCAATGTTTTGTTTGTTTGTTTGTTTGTTGTGGTTTGTTTTTGTAAGATGACCTTGCAAATCCTTAATTTATAATTGAAAATTTTAAAAATGGGATAGTTTTTTTGACTTTTAAGAAAATGCCTTCTTAAGCATTTTTCACTTGCATATCTTCATTGGTAGAATTTTGCATTATGCAATTGTGTGAAAATTGAGTTATCATGTGCATCATGCTTGTAAATGTCTGTAAATTCTTTGTAAATCTTTACATAGTTAGCATTGTTCAAATTTCATAAATAATAAAAAGCAAAAAATAGAGATTATTTACAAAATTGAAAAGCATGTAATTGTTTTGCTTTTTCAACCCTAGTCCATTAACAAACCCTAAAAAAATGTAACCATGTCCTATAGATGAACATTGAGTGATGTGATATTTTTATGAATGATAGTGAAATTTCAATGGCAAAAAGAAGCGAGGAGAAGAGGTTTGAAAGGTTTGAAGCATTGTCACATTCTCAATCAAAAAATGAAAATATAATGTTGACAATTTTGAAAAATTGCATGACCAAAGAGCTAGTTAAAGACCATGTGTACGAAATTGTTCAACTTGGGCATTCTTATGTGTCAATGATAAATTAAAAGTTGATGTCACGGTGCCACAAATCATGTGTTTCATTTGGTGTTATAATAGACTAATGGTCTTACAATATTGGAATAAAGAATAAAGTTGAACAAAGGTCTAGTTTCATATTTTAAGAAAAATAGGATAATTACATTGAAAAACATGTGGATGTAAACCATGTTTTAATTGCAAAAAAAATTGAAAAAATCAATAAAAACATGAAAAGTTCAATGGAGATAAAAAACCTACAAAGAAAAGGCCTATAGTAAGTGTGAATGCAATCTTTAACTTTTTGGGGCCTAAATCTTTTCAAAAAGAATAACGTGCACCAAAAAAACATTTTGGAGAACTTGGGTCTTCATGTTATTAAAGAACATTTGTTTATTTAGTTGAGAATATTTAACTAAAATGTTTGGTAATGTAGTTATGTTTTCACATTGTTTTCCCTTTTGGAAAAACCATTAGTCAAGAAGTGTCACAATACTTGGTTGGAAACACAAAACATACATGTTTAAAAGTTTTAATAGATTGTGTTTCTACTACTACAAGTTTTAATCTCTAGATGTCTAAAGGGGCCATGTCATTTTTCCATTAGTTGTGAATTTCTTGAGACAAGATTAGGTGACGAAACATATTACAATTGGTTTGTTTGAAGCATTTAAAACTTCTGAACAAACATCAATAAGAAATTTGCAAGACCTTTTATAACAATATGGATTGACCAAAAAAATCTTTGGTTATGTCAAAGATGAAGGGTCAAATATGAATATCATGACAATATATTGCTTTAAAATTATAGTTTATTGTGAAGCTTTGGGTGTGGTGGAAAGTTTTCAAACCACATGTTTTGGACACGCCTTTTCTACGGCTTGTCAATATGTAACTACTAAAGAAACAATGTGCAAAGACTTGAGATATGTTTCCATTTTGCATAAATGTATAACATAAAAGTGAGGGAAAGGAATACAAGAATGTGTGAAAACTTGCATTACTACAAGCCTCAAGCCCAAAAAATTGAACACACTAATCAAACAAGGTAAAATGCAAGTTGTTTATTTTTTCCTATTGTTTTGAATCTTGTTATTATAGAAATTTTCCATGCGATTGGAAATTTGATTGGTGCAAATTTGCAAGCAAAGTGATCATGTCTTAAGAAGCTTTTCAATTTTGAGAAATCATTGTCCTTTGTTAGTACACAAATTATTCCTAGGATCATTGGTTGTGTACCCCCTCCCCTCAAATGGCATATATTGTAAATTATTGTATACATTTTGTATCTTGTTGACATTGCTTGTGTTGTAAACCAATTAAGGGTCACTAGTTGTTGAGTGATGCCTTGCATGCAACCATTTTCATGAGCTTTGAGCTTGAAAGAAGAAATGAATAGTCCTTTTGTTTTGAATGCTTTAATTGATGATGATTCAAACTTGGACATTGAGTTGGGGACTTTTGCATTGAACATAAAGAAAGAAGTTTGTGGGGTCATTGATTCTTTCCTTTGCTTCTTTACAAAAATATGATGAGAGGAAGGCTCACAATATGTTATCCTTTATTTTAGATTCTAAATTCAAAAGTTTAAAATTGAATTATTCTTTTATTAGTCATCGGCAAGGGTGGCCATAGTTGAAGAGTATGATAAGAAATCCTTATTTCATATGCTATTAAAGTCTTATCATCATTTGCATCCTTTGTCTAAAGTTGAATGTTCTTTTTTATATATAAATGATGAAAACATTAATTTGGACATGTTTGAAATGGTAGTAAACACTAGTGACCTTGTGAAAGAGCTTGTTAATTGAAAATTCGTGATATTTTGAAAATATCATATGAATGTAAAAGACATCAAGTGCCCTATGTGGTGGAGGAAACATGAATCCATGTTCTCAATTATTAGCTTTTTAATTTAGCAAACATTGGGGATTGTAGGTTCTCAAATTGAAATTTTTTTAAAAAAAATCCAATGTTGATATCCTCACATGTGTTAATATTTATGAGTAAAAATTGGTTAAATGATGAAAGGGTTGATTGCAAAGCTCCTTCTAATTTGGTTGAATTGATAGATTCTAAAGTAGACTTAGAGGAAGAATTAGATGAGTTTGAAAGCTTGTTTCACTAAAATGAATTGAAAGAAAATTAATTTTGCAATTTTTTTTGGAATATTTCTGTTTTAAATATTATATATTTATAATGAAACTTTCTAGTTTTTCTCTTGGCTTATGAAAACTTTGAAATGTTGAAAATTTTCTTTTTATTAAGTCTAAAATCTAAAATTGATGTTAAAGAATCATCTAAAGAAAAAGTACCATGAAATGTATTAAACTTGAACTTTTGAAAAGAACCGTCGATTCTTCCATTAAAATTTTTAAAAACCTTGATCAGCCGATTATTGAAAAAAAGTAATAACTGTCCAACATTGGTCCTAACTCCTAACCCTAAAGGAATGTCATGTGTGCTTCCATTTATGAAAGTCAAATACCATAATGCAAAGGCATCTTCAACACGTGTCTATCGAATAATTAATTGAGTTTCAAGATTCCATGTCAAAAAAAAAAAACACTCCAGAAGATTTCTGTAGATCCCACTTGAAAAGAGTTTGAGAATTTTCACAAAATGAAGGAAACGGTAAAATAGACGAATCTGAAAATTCAGTGGGATAAAAACAACAAAGTGTGACACAGACACAGACTTTGTTCCTGATAGATCCATGTGGACTCATACTGATGCAGCTTACAGAATGTGCAACAAAAGACAGATTAGCAAAACATCAATCCAAACACAAATCTGAAGAAGAAAGCTCAAATACGTGCTCCTCAGATCATTTCCCACTGATTGCAATCATGAGTGGTTGCAACTTTCATGCTTGACACATTCTGGTTCTTATGTGATGTGCTGCCCGAGGAAATGCTTGAGCTGTTCTCATCCTTGCGTTTTGGTATCAGAGGAAATGCTTGAGCTGACCTTGTAAATCAAGCAAAGATACAGCTCCAGAGTTCTGTAAACTTCTGCTTTTTTTTCTAGTGGCTTATTCTTCGTGCACTTATTATCTTCTGGGTTTGGGTTATAATTGCTAACCCACAATATGGCAGTCTGAAGCTCAAATGTTGCTCCAAGTAGATTGATGGGCCTGCAGCAGCAGCAGCAGCAGCTGGGTTTTGCATTTGATTTGATGATGTGGATGCAATGCAAGAATCCACATTCTTTGTGATTCTTTAGGGAAAAGGAGCACCAGTTCATGAGTCCATCCAAACACAAAGTAAGGTGTACTTGTACAAACAGGAATGTAGTCACATTGTGCACTGTGTTGGCAAATTCTTCATGTTGATATTTCCACACCACTACATGTTTGATCACATACACAGGGTGTAACACCACAAAGGCCTTTCTTCAGTTCAAGGTGTTGAAATGCCATGATCACTCCATGTGTTTAGGGTATTTTGTCATCTGCCCAATGATTTTTTTCTCACTCTTGCCAATGCCACATACCAAGCCACAAATGGTGCTTGCAAGGCAATGTGTTTTGTTGCATAGCTTATGCCCTTCTAGACATCCTGTATGGTTTGAGTTCCATTATCAACTATCCAAAGGGTCTGGATGCAATTCATGGACACTTTCTTAGGATTTCTGGGTGTCTATATTTCAAGTCACAAAGAAGTCTTCTAATTGTCAGTGTGAAAGTCCAGCTTGTAAGGAAAGGTCTTGGGATGCATGTGACAGTTGGTGTTGTTTCTGAGGCTGCTAGTTTCAGGTACCAATAGCTGGGATGCAACCATTTTGTCTTGAATGGTTGATGGTGTGGCCACAGCCCCTGCTTGCTTGTCAGAAACTAATTCACAATACTGGTTCATATTGCAATCTGCAAAAAACTTTTGGGCTCAAAACATGGCCTTGAATGGAACAACATCCAGAAGAGAAGATAGTCCAAATGTCTCCTTTCAAAAAACAAAATGCCCAACTCCTGCAGGCATTTCATTTTTAAAAACACCCACTGTGCACAACATCAATGGCATGACATTACATGTTTCAAAAAACAAAATGCCCAACTCCTGCGGGCATTTCACTTTTCAAAACACCCACTGTTTGCAGATGAAAAATTCCCTAAATTCCCTTAACCCTCTGTTAAGGTTACCTCCAAATACACTACAGAATTTCTTGTATTTCTCAGCAACCTGCCAAAAAAAATTTAGTGCTAGGGGAGGGCAGGTTCTACAACAGTATCCTAACTCAGCACAATTTTGTTTCTGGGCTCAGGGTCCTCCTGTTCTTGGCAGTATCTTCAAATGTTTTTGGAGGAATCTTCTCTTTTGCATGCATCATCTCATCCACTTAAGTTTTGTGGCAGGATCGATGATAAGTTTTGTGGCAGGAACTATGATAAGTAAACTACAATAAGTTAACAGTGAATTAGCACAGCCACATTGCCTTTTTGTGAGAGTGGGCGTCTCAACATGCTTTTCCCATAACACAATATTGCAGGGTTTCTTGAGGAAAGAAACCATGACATATACAAAGCTGCAACTGATAGATAATACGTAACAGATATATTAGCCTGCATGGCATTCATTGGACCACTGCAAAAGTTGCTCTACAAATAAATGATGTGAACCCAGAAGAGAACATACTGTCTCATACGATATGAGTGTCAAAACACACTCTAAACTGGCAAATTTTCTGCAAAGAAAAGATAAAACTAGCTGTCACAGGACATTTAGGACATGATCACTCTTTAGTGAAAATATTTCAATTACGAAGGAGTTGCTAAGTTATTAAAGGTGACAAGCACAAAATAGAGGAGAGAGAGATTAAGAGGATTTAATAGTACAAAACCTATCGAACCTGAGTAGAAGAGCACAGCAAGCCTGACCCATTGGAACCCACAACAGCTAGGTCACATATAGAGCACAAGCTACCCATAGTTTCAGCCACGAACCGTGCTTGGCAGTATGGACAAGAAATGTCTCGGCTGCCACGATAGATTGGTGTGAAGGTGGACCCACATACTACAAAAGGGTTGCGAGGATCATAGTTTAGTTGCATCTCATCCTTGGGGTTCTTCTCGCCAACTTGCAAGACCTGCAACAGAAAGAGCCTGGGGATGTCAGATAAGAAAACAAAGCAAGCAAACAAACTCTCACAGTGAGGGCCTTCCAACTGTGTTACCTTCCTAAATCAAAGAACTTCTGATGCATCACTGTGAGAGGAGGTGGATTGCCCATGACAATGACAAAAAAATAAAATGAATAATCTGAAAGCAATTGCATAATTTGAAGTGCAACACTTCCATACCTGGCGAGCTCTGGTTGCCACCTGTGGAGAAAGATTCAGCTCCAAAAGCCTGCGGGCAAATGTTGCTGCTGTACCATAGTTTTTCAATTTGAAGCAAAGAGACATGGCAGACTGCAGACTGAGCTTCAGATGTGTGGCTTGAAGGTTACAGTGTGTGAAATAAGCAGCGAGCTCTGCCTGTCTCACTGGCTCATCCTTCAGAGATGGATCCTTCCTCTTGAGCTCAATGCGTAGAGCAAGTACATAGTCTTTAGCAATTCCCAGCAGTTCCTTTACCTCATCCACTTCTCTGCGAGAATCCACTACTACCACTGGAATGGTGTGCAATATGTTGATGAACAGCCTACACAGAACAGAGGAAACAGTACAGATTGCCTTGTGAGGTATAACCCTATATGAGGCATAGGCTGTACTCAAATATTCACAATGACAGTATAGCATCTTACAAGCAGCTCCCTCATCTAAAGACCACAGAGTCTCTCAGTTGA
>Ga0116231_10001365_pt1 | contig 49572 bp, 34 predicted proteins | sample S1TSphgellanicum_2_FD_89695 | JGI IMG/M metagenome (GOLD analysis project Ga0116231, IMG submission 89695) | Host-associated microbial communities from peat moss isolated from Minnesota, USA - S1T2_Fd - Sphagnum magellanicum MG | ecosystem: Host-associated > Plants > Peat moss > Unclassified...
ATTCATTGCAGCCGCCATGCAAACCACCCAGTACCTCACTCCTCTCCCAAATCAACCAAGCTTCCCATTCAAGAGTACAGTAAAAGCAGCCGTCACGAAAACAAACGGCTCAACTAACCAACCGTCCATTGCCCTGATCCGTGACACCTAGAAGTTGATGTGACCTCATTTAGGGTTACAGGGGGTTGTGCACTTTTTAAAAAGTTGATCATGCAATCGTATAATTGATGCTTTAGTAAAATGTTAACACTTTTCTTTTCAAAATGTCTTTGTAGTTTTGGTATTGAGAAAGGGTCTCCAAGTATTGTCATGTCACAAGGTATTGTGTTGGAAGAACATGTACAAAACATTTGTCTTGTTTCCTCACAATGTTGTGATTTATGTAACAACCCTTGCTCTAACAAATAAAACCTTATAACGTTGTGATTTATGTATAATACCAAGACTTTCCTTGTGCTTGGGGTTTTGTGTTTGTTCATTAGCATGTTCATTTTCAAGTGAATGCACATGATTGTGAATTGAATTCATATGATTGTGATATTCAACACACTGTGCTTGTGAGAGTGGCATAAAATTCTAATGTTTTGCACTTTATTCCTTCCAAATAGAAACCTTGTGTGTGATAATACATTTGTGAATTTTGGAAAACAAGCCAAAATAATCTGATCATTATGGGGTTTGTTGGGGATGTAATGATATTGAAAACAATTTTGTTATTATGTGACCCAACAGTAACTTCTAACACTTTTGTTTGGTGCAACATCATAGGACATGAATGTTTTTTCATTGGAATAATCATTCACAATTGGATTTGCATAAAACATGTGTTATTATACATGTGGAATTATCTTTCATTTTCATCAATGATATCATGTGATTGATGTGTAATAGCCATTCCATTAAATGTATGTTGAAAAATATAATCAAGCCCTTGAATTGTTCTAGGATTATGGATTCATATTGATGCATCAAATGTAAACTTGAATGATGAGGTGATTAAGCACACCAAGGTAATTGTGCATCATGATGATACTTTTTTTTTTTTCCATCATCACAATTGTTTGCAAACATCAAAATCTATATTGGGGTCCATTTTCTCTTTTAGGAGTCAATTTTTTTGTAACCACTACTTAGATTTGCAAATAATATGGTTTCAAAAATTGATACATTCATAGAATCTTGTAATTTTTTTGCATTGACATATTCAATATTAAAATTTTAAAATCCAAATTAAAAGATGACGACGACAAAAATATGAGATGAAAAAGCACAAGAATGTGCTTGTGCCCATGCTTTCATTGTTTCATGAATTTCTAAAAGGTTTTGAAATTATTTGAAAATTTGCAAATTTGTAATTTTTTTATAAGAAAAACTTTACATAATAGTTTATTGGCAACATCTTTTTGGGTCATAATGTGTTTTTCAAAAAAAATAGTGATTTGTAAATCATGATTTAAAAAATATTCTCCCCAAATAATTAATCATGTTATGTCATGTCAACTTTACTAGTTAATCCATTCCTATAAGGACTGATTTAAAAAACCCCTTTGTTTTTCAATAACATGAATGGACCCATTACAAATCCAAAACTATTGTATGGATTTTGGGATCATATATGTTTTTGAAAATCCATATCCAAGTTTGCAAGTATTTTCAATTCGACATCAAAGGCCATAAGCTTCCAATTTTGTAATGTCGATTGACATTTTTCACTTATATTTTCTACAACATAATTTAACGTATATTGATTTATTTGTCTTGATGAAAAATTATTTTCTTAAGTTTTTTTTTTCTAAAGGTGAAATCACAATTGAAGCATAAACCTTCACTTTAAAACAATCTCTTGATAATTGATGAAGATCTTTTATGCAATCTACTTCAAAAATTCATGTATGACCATCTTTATTGAGTGCGATTTGAATATTGGGTTGGAACATATTAAATGATTACATTTGGAGTGTTGACTCCCAATTTCCAAACCATCTATGCCTTGTAATTCTTTTTCTTTGTTTCACCATTGGTTGAAGCAATTTACCACCCATTTTATAAATTTGAAACCTTAAAATATATATGTGAAAATAAATTCAACTATATTGGTGTTAAAAAATGAGTGGTGAATTCGGTCAATATTATGAATGTAATAGTTATGATATTGCATAATGAAGCAAATACCAAGGAAACAAAAAACAAATCCCATGGTAACATGTAAAAAATGTCTTATGGAAATTTGAAGAAGTAAACATTTGTTTAGGTATGAAGAATTACAATATCCGTACTTGGGTTTACTTTCCATTATGTTGTTTAATTCTGAAATTTTCCATATTTCATATTATAAAGTATTTATATGAAAATTTGAAATTTGTGAAAAAAAAAAATTCTTCTTCATTGGTTAGAAAGTTGCTTAAAACTTCCATGTACTAAAATTTGATTCAATTATGCAATTCTACAATTCACGTCACAACATGCAAATTAATTATTTGTTCATTTGAGTAGTATAAGTTAATTTTTTAAAAATTTAAACTCTTTCAAAAGTTTAAAATGTTATAATTATTAAACACATATTTAAGATTGATTATTTCATGTGACTATCAAAACATCATATATTTAGGAAAAATGCTTTTGTGATATTGGACAATATAAAATTCAGAAATTTTTATTCAAGAATGCAATTCATAATTTTTTTTGTATTTCCAAATTGAAGAATGATGTACATTGGATTGAAAAAATCACATGAGTGACTTAAATATATCGATTACTTTTCTTTTTTTTCTTTTTTCACATGAAATGGATGAAGTATCATATGTAGTTTCTATTTGTGCATTTTAATGTGCATATTGAAACTATGAATGAAATCAACAACCTTTCATATATGTGTTTAGATTTGCATAATATATTAGTTCAATTGCATGTTCTTCCATTACATGGGTTTTTACTAGTTTTTATAATGTTGATTTGATGGATTATATTTGTTACCTTATTAGTTACAAGTGAAACTTATTATAGTTATTGGTGGTAGACTTTACTGTTTTTAAAAAATAGTACATTGTTTTTGCTCTTGTTAGAGCTTTATCTCTTATAAAGAGATTGTTTTTCAACATCAATTGGTTTGTTTGAAAAATTGTAGGGAATAGTTTTCACATATTATTAATGAGACAAAAATGACATCATGAGCTCCTCTGACATTGCAAAAATGAAGAAAATTCATTTGCCTTCTAAATAATGTGTTCATTTATGGAGAATGCAATTTTATGTAGGTGGCAATGTTTATTTTTTAGAATCACATGACAATAAACATTTTTTTCTTCTACATAAAATCATTAAATTATGCATAATTTTGTGGTTGTATTGAATTCATGCGGAGGATCCAAAATGGCAATTGTGATGTTGCTAAGTATAATAATTAATACTATTTTTTCCCACATGGTGCTTATTTTTGTTTTCAATGTTGACTTGATGTCATCCATGTGACATCATCATTTATCATTTCATATGCCTTTTTTTCTTCGTTCATCTTGGGAAAAGAGGATTGATTGTAGTTGTTTTGACCTTTTCAAAACCCAACAACATCCATGTGTATGCATGTGATTTTGAACTAGATGGAAAAGAATGTCAAATTCTTTTTGTTACATTTAAAAAAGATTTGTCGAAATTTTATAGAAAACAATTTTGCTATTGATAATTGATTACATGGTAGTAGGAACATCACAAAGGAATACATTATGCAATGTAAAAATTTTAATTAGGATTTATACCATCAACATAAACAAAAGATACAACATCACCTTTTGCTAGTGTTATCATGCACTTTTCCTTCGCCTACAAGTTGAGGTGAATCAGTATGCTTGCAAGATTTATGTTGTTTTTTCTATGTTGTGGTCAAAAGGCACTCGTTTTCTTCTTCTTTTTTATTAGGCAAGTGAAGTGTTTATTTCAACCCAAAAAGGAAAAATGTAAGCTATAGAGAATCAATGTAACAAAATCAAGATTAATTAATATAAATACTCACTAGTGTAAGTAAATCAGCTTTTCACTTTTCAATTAGTTCAAACAAGAAAATTAAAATTATGTTTGATCCAATTTGAGCTTTACATTATTGCACATTACTAGTGATGATTAATTTCTTTATTTTTTTCTTATGGTTTTTAATAAATTTTCATTATTTATGTCAATGTAATTTAATTTAATTTAAATTAAGAAAAATTTCATGGACATGAAAAACACGCATGTTGATTTGTTTTTTCATATCCATATTGTTGGTGGATAGGGAAAAAAAGTGAGGTTGTTTAAAAATGGAGGTAGTTATTAAAAAAGGTGGAGATAGTTATTAAGAAAGTAATGAAGTAGTTAGGCTTGAAAATGAGGTAAACTAATTTTGAAATTGTCTTTCAAATGCCCATGGACAACCATACAAAGGGTTCCAAAAAATCCCCCATATATTAGTTCTAATTACTCATGATTAGAACAAAATTTTAATGTAATGGCAATGATTCAATGTCAAAGTATGTTTTTGAAAGTATCACATATAGGTGGCATCTTGTTCTTTCTCTTTTAGACTACGGTTCAAATCAATGCCATTCACAAATGTTTTTTTGTTGTTTTGTGCTCAAAACATGCAACATGTTGACATCATCATTGTGTAATTATTTAACAAGAAATGAACTATTTGAAATGTGTGAAATAATGTGTCCACAACAAGTATTGGCCATAACAATGCCTACATTCACCATACAATCAAATCAATAATCATTAATTTTCAAGTTTGGACCAACTAGGTTTAGCCTTCAAACTCTTTCAATTCAAAATGGGACAAACCAACCACTTCAATGGCCAAGAAACCATCATGTAAATAAATTTGTAATCTACCCTAACTAAATATTGTTTTATTTTTGTTTCATTTCTTTGTTCTTATTGTTTCACTACGAATTTGAAAACAAATTTCAACTATGCATTTTTGCCTATGGTTATTGATATGATATAAATTTAGACTTGGTGTGTGGCTATTGGTAGAAATACAAAAGCATTTGAGGCAAATGCAATTTTGGCGAGACATCGACTATCACAACATTACTTGCATGTTTAGGTATTGGGTCATAAATACAAGAAATTTCTAATGTGCCATGTGGTGATAACTACTAAGAAAATCACAACCACATACATTTAGTATTTTTTTTTGCAAAGCATAACCCCCCCATTGGAAGGGAAAAACTCAAGATAGGAAAGACTAATGACAATTTCTTAAATAGCAATGAAAACACTCAAGATAAAAAGTTACATAGATAAACAATAAATACCTATGAAATAATACCATTTGGCAATCAAAAGCAAAAAGTACAAGTGTTGCATCCATGCACTTATGATAAGTGTTTATCATCAACTAACTAACACTTAGCTAACATCTATTATACTTTGGTGCCTTATTTCCATGTTTACAACCACCATTTGTAGGGAACTTATGATAATTATGATTTAATTTTCAATATTCTACTTGAGCTCAAATATCGAACTTATTATAATTCAATGGGATTTTAAAACTTTAGTCGGGAACATTTATAAGACAACTTGTCCTCTTGATATCTTAGTTCCTAAAGTCTTCTATTCAAGTTTTTAGTTTTGTGTTCCTTTTTTCTTAGGTTTTTTTCTTGATATTTTCCTTCTCTTGTAGCTTTTTGTCAATTGTTCAATATCATTGCAAAGCTTCATGTTTAAAACCTTAATTTGACATTAGTCTCCCTTCACCTATCGTCAAAGCTAATGAAGTTGAAGGCATATTTTGCTAAATGGTGTATAATTGTTGTTATTGCTAAACTACTCTTTAGTTTTGGCTTTTTCTTTTGCTTAATGTTTGATAATATGCTAAAAATATTATTAGTGTTAAAATGTGTCTATATTTATTTGGGGTTCATTTCATTATTTAGGTTGAATTAAATGGTAAAATTTTTAAAAAATAAGTCAATGCTTATGATGTTTAGTAGTTTGGAAACATCCTGTAATTGTGAAGTTTTGTGTTGTGTTGTTATATTGAAAATGGGCTTGTGTTCTTCTATTATAATTATTGTGAAACCTTGTTTATTGGTTTGGTTGCAATGATAGTGGGTTTAACAATCACATGTTCAATGTATTTTTTGGATGGTGGTATATTGAATGTGGTAAGTGCGTTCAAAGAAAGATACAAGTAATATATTAAAGAAATGAAAAAAATTCATAACAACCAAATTGTATATGATATTTTATTATCTATTTGAAAAAAAGAAGTTGAAGCCTTGTTTAAAGTCGGATCTTTGACCTTGTCCAATCCAAACCATTTGCTTGTGATAATGGAAGTGTATGTGTAGTGCGTTTATTTTTTGTTTTTATCAAATTGTAAGTTATAAATGGTATTATTATTAATTTCAACTACAACTTTTATGTAAATGTATTTGGTTTGTGAATGGCACAAAAGATTCCTAAAAAATGCTAGAAATTGAATGTGAGTTTAAGTGCGAGGTAAAATATCATTATGAATGTTGAAAATAGGTTTCCATACTCTTTATTTTTTTAGATGGTACGAATATGGGCACCAATATTAAATAAGGACAATACAACATTATGCATTCAACAAGTGTCAACAATTGAGCCTTTTACCCTACGCAATACTTATGATCTTTTTAATTGCACAATGTAAAAGAAATAGATATCTAGGAAATATTTTCCTTTGTAAGAAACATGAGCTTTTCATAGACATTAAATCAAACATAAAGACTAAAAATTTACTCAATTGTTTGGCACAATACATTGCATTTCAAAAAATGATACATAAGACTATGCATAATTTGCAAACTATTTTTTTCTCCTTTTTTAATAACACAAGCTTATCATAGATGTTTTAAGAAAATTAAAGACCAAAAGTTTGATCAATTGGCCCAACATAACGTATTGCATTTAAAAGAAGATGATACAAAAAACCTATGCATAATTTGAAAAATCTTCTCCTTTCCCATGAAATAAAATCTTTTGACTGATACAAAGACAAAACTAAGGACTAAAGATAGTAAGGATTTTGGTAAGTTAAAGAAGAAAATCAAAATTGATAACTTCAAGATTTAAAGTCTAAGTCAAAGCAATTTGAATTAAACAATTCTATTGTGTTTTCAAGAATTTTAGGTTCACATGTTTTTAATAAAAGCAGCAAGTTTTGATACATCATGTTATTGTGTTCTTAGAAATTTTAGGTTCATATGTTTTTAATACAAACACCGACTTTTGATATATCACATTATAGCTACATTTGAAGAATATGATTTAAAAAAATAATGGAACTTTAAAATATTGACAGATAAAATCATCAAAGGGGGACATAAAAGATATGCTAAATTGCACTTTTATTAAATCTAAAACAAATGACGGAGGAAGTTTAACTTTGTACTTGTTGTGACATTGCAAATTTCAAACATTGTTCACATGTGGAATGGATGCCACTGATGTTTTTACATTTTTTAAACATGGTTTTCTCATGTAGATAAAAACACCAATAATATACAAAAATAATGAAATAAAAAAAAATTGTATGTCAAGGAATTACAAATGATATATATGTCTATTAAGGAAGGTTGTGTGTTTATTTCGTTTGTCATATTGAAATCTCCCAAGACATGATGCCCCCTACTAAATTTGATACCATTGGAAAACCCTTGATGAGAGGGGTACATTGATGTGGTTTCATAATGTTTGGACCTATTGTGCAAGAACTATTGAATATTGAACAAAATTGTCATTGAATTTTAATAAAACCAAAATTAAAATTTATAATGAAATTGGGGCACACTATTAGTATCATTGGAAAGCTTTAATGACTAGGGTTCAATGGAGGAAATTTTGTATTTTTAGACTAATGTGCATGATGTATTGAATTTTGAGTATACTTTGTCATTGGAGATTCAACTAAATTACAAAAAAAATAATTGGAAGGAGAAATTAGTTGAGTGACAATTTCACAATTGGGAAAATGGCACATGCCAAATTAGTGTAGTATGAATTTTGAATATGTTCGAAATACCACATGCATGTAATTTTACCAAATGATATTGTAAGATGCATTTTGAGATTGTGTTAAATTTCCATAATTGTGGGGATATTAGTGCATGCATACAAATGAAATACAAAATCAAAATCAAAATTAAGGGCCAAATTTGTGCCATTATGTATATATTGGTGTGTGCAAGCAAATGATTATAATATGCACATCAAATGTATGTCAAATTTGCATCACTGTGCAAATCTATAGTGTGCATGATGTGTTTAGGAAATGCATAATGATGCTTCCAACAAGGAACAACCATTATAAACAAAAAAATCCATTTCAATGTCCTTGTAATGGATATTTAAAAGGATTTTTGACAATGCATGATTTTTTTCCTGCCAAATTATTACCATTATAATGCACATTCAAACATCTTTTGTTCAACAATTTGTCAATTTTTTGTGGAATGAAAAAATTCCTAGTGCACACAAATAAATCACTAGGATAATAGTTGATGTATTAATGTTGTGACACAATTTTTTTTTAGAAATTTAAATTTAAACACAATATTTGTCTTCTATATACCATAGTTGAATGGACCAAAATGAATGTAATGGTGACATCTTACAATGTGGACATAAGTTAGATGGGGCAAATGTATTTAAAATTTTGGAATTATCAATTTAGAACTTAGTTTGATGTTATTAACTCAAGTATCTATATGATGTAAGTAGGTTTTGCATAATAATAATAATAATAATAAATGTTAAGGACTATACAACTAATATTAACCAAGGATTGTACCATTAGGGATTGTGGGATTGACAATCAACAAAATTGAAAAGATTGGACCACTACCATAAACTTTCTCTCTCTACCACACATTGATATCTAAACCTTATATTACATTCCACATTATAACACATTTTAATAAATAAATTTGCAACATTCCTTTCCTACTTCTAACCTAAATAGATCCAAGCCCAATGCCTTTTGGGTGAAAATAGCTTTGGACCCATTAAGAACCAACTTGCTGAAATCATGGGAAAGTTGGACCCAATTTTTAAAAATTCCATTTACTTATACATTGGTTTATTTAATTGGACTAGGTGGACTATGTTTTCCCACCTATGCACACACTCATGAAAAATAATGAACACCTAAAAATCTATGATATGCATCGGCATTTTGATTCCTAAACCATTCCTTACTTGTTCCTGACCCCATTCTTGACTCCTTTCTTATAAATGTCCTTACGTTTACACATTAGATATTTTTGCTTGTTTATTTAATACATGCACAAGGGAATGATCCAAACTAATCATTAAAATAATAAAAGGTGAAAATAATTATCATTTGTGTTTTTAACATCAATGGCCCTTTAGGATTTCATGATCTTGATTTCAAAAATTCATAACTAAGTGAAAATTGATTCAACCAATTATTTATAAAAGACATGAAGTAGGTTGACATTTGAAGTATTCTTAAAAATTAACATCCAAGAAAAATTCTCAAAAAATAGATTCCTTTTGTGTTCCTAATCAAAAAAATCCCTTGTGTTGCATTCTTAAAACTTTTTCCTTATGTATTCATTTTCCACATCAAAACACATTAAAAAAAATTTTAATTAGAGTTTTGAATTCTACATGAATTAATAACCTTTTGATAAATAGTTTGAAACGAAAAGTTTTTTTTGTATGAATCCTATATTGTTCTGAACTAGATAGGTTTCAAAAATTTGGGGTGTGACATTCCTAGTGGGTGTAGTCAAAAATAAATTTGCCCTTTCACCTTGTTTGTTTCCACCAACTCCCCACTTTCTTGCCATCCTTCATCAAATCATCATTGTTATATTTAATTATACCAAAAAAAACTTACCATATCCATCCCAACCTATGAACCTTCAACATCACAGACATTTCATTCACAAATGTGTTTGTCCAAATAGTGGAAACAATTGTCCTTTCCACCCAAACCATTTTACCACTCTCCTCTATCTCCTCCTATACCCACCTTCCCTCCATCTCCTCCCATTAAATACTCTTTGGCCAACCAAAACATATAAAGAAACAACTCTATCATTGAAGTTGAAAGTTTCATGCGTGTGGGATATAATGTCTATTCCCAATCTCAAAACATCCAATATCATCCAACCTCTGAGGGTGCCAAACTATGCTTCAAGTTGAATTAATGGCCCTTCACCCAAGCAACCTCCTTCTTAATGACCAACCAAACCATGTACATATTTATAAATAGTATTGTCTCTCTTTATCTCCTCCACAATTACAAGAACTTTTGATGCATTTTGAAAAACAATTCACCCATCTTCATCACATCACCACCACCTAGAATTTTTATAATATTCAACAACATAACTACCCAATTCACCTCTTTGTAAGATAAAAATTCACATGGGTATCCAAGGGAATGGCATGGCTAACAATTGACCAAATCTAAATGTTTATGACTACACGTACAACTTGACGATAATCTCATATACAATATATCACCCCTTTTGTACTACCTTGTTCTACTTACAAATTGAAAAATTACATCCAAATTTTTTGGGCTTCCTTTGTTTACATTAACCAAATCATCCATGAGATCTCCTTGCAATACCCCCCTTCCACAAATGGCTCAACAATTTAACATGTTTTAGAACACTATCCAATCACTTTTGAACCCACCCATTGATCTTAGCAACACAAATATCACAAGTATATCATTTTTGAAATGCTCAATACATGGGCAATTGTTGGAAACATTTTTTCTAGCCTATCCTTTTTCCCATCCACAATGTGCAAGCTTTGTGGGCCCCCTCACACTCATGTGCATGTGTGGTCACATCTATTGTCTCGTTGTGGACATCCAACACTCCATGATTTAGACATGGATCATTGTAACAAAGCCTATGGCACATTAAAAACCCTCACCAACCAATTTACTAAATGGATCTATGTTTTTATTAATGATTTTGGTTTCCCAATAAAACCCATTGTGCCCCTTTGGCTACTTCCATGCTCTTGTTCCCATCTAAAATGTTCTTGCCTTGCCAAATGACATCCAAGGATCCTCCTACTAGATGACCTCCACACCTACTCTCCACTTTTGATTAGCCCCACTCCTTCAATTCACATCCAATTCATTGAATTCAAAAATATTGTCACAATTAAATTCCTAGGAACTACTAACACCCCCAAAACTTGAAAAATACAACCTTGCTTAAACTCCATCTAATCATATGGATGCCTAGTTGAACCTTCTTAATCCTCCCCACTCATAAAAGATGAAGAATACACTTGCAAACATTCCTCCTCTTCCAAGCAAGATTCCACATCCCACCTTCCCACATAAATTTTTTTTCAAGTCCATTTAAATTTGATCCAATTAATATTAGTCATCGTCTTGAATAAATGTAAATTGAATATGAGACCCCCTTTAACACCAATCCACATAAATGTAACCCACTCAAAACCTTGCCCCTCTTCTCCTACCCCAATTCCCCCACCACCTCCCAAGCGCCCTACACTACCTTAGAGTTTCATTAAAACGAATGATATAGAGCCCACCTCTAACAAGGGGTAGTCACCTTCTTGTGAAAAGGCTCTTATTTGCAAAGGCAATTTAAGGAGTTTTCCTTAGCTCTCTTGTTAAAGGTTCAGACGTGTCTGGTGGGTGATGCTTATAGTTCACAAAATGTACTTTGGGAATATTCAAGTTCACTCCTATTAAACCACTAATGGTTTGGCTTATACTAAAGGCACCTAAATAAAAAAATTGAAGCCTCTACAATTTTCATATAGAAAAATCTCTTCTAGCCTTGGTAACTCACCATCTTCTAAGGATATAATAAATACAAGTATAATCCTTGATATTATTATCAAGTTCTTGCAAATTTGAGGTGTAATTCCATATATACTAGTGGGCCCTTGTGTTATTGTTGGCCCAAGTGCCATTGCCTTCAAGGTTCTAAGGGATAGAACTTTCCAATTAAAATTGCTCCCAAGTCTCTAAGAGATACAACTTTCCAAAACTTCAATTGTGATTTAAAAAAAAAAAAGAGATTATAGTTAATTCATTTTCAATGTCAAAATCACTCTAAATGACTTTTGCTTCACTGGTTTGACAATAAGCAATGCACATTGCCTTGTGAAAGGCTTTTGGACAATATCAAAAGCATAACCATGGGGCCATTGGTTTGGGGGGGTTAAGGTGTGGTCATAAAACAAAACAAAACAAAATAAAACAAACATCAATCTTAACATATATTAGACTAATATAGTTATTTTGAAAAAAAAATTAAATTAAATTGTTAGAATAAGAGGGTGTAATGGGGTTTGCATGTTGAATTTAATCTACCCCCATTAGTTTGATGCACACCACACACCTAGTTTGCCAATTAAGGCTATTTGGCAACCCTTTAGCTGTTGGATTATCATGTTGACAATTTATTTTTTTCAATTGTTATATTTGCATCCATGTAAATTATAATTAATTACCATAGTACCTTGGCAGCTGAATCAACACAAATTAAATTAATTATAGAAATGTTGAAATATTTTTTAAATATTTTTTTCCCCAAAAAAAAAGGATTTTGTGAAGGAAAGTAGAGAATCTATGTGAATATTGTATTTTTTGATCATGGGATCTTCATATTTAACTAATTATTTGACAGACATGTGTTGAAGGTGCTACTTATGTTCATTACATGGGAGCCAGAATCTGCAGTACCTGCGAATTCCGGAAGTTTTCCAGCCTTCTTATAGGGTTAGGAGGGCATAATTCCATACTTATCTACTTTAGTTTATGACCTACCTATGGAATAGGGCCAGTGTTGGGCAGTTCTTAGAATGAGGGGCATATGCCCATCGGTTATCAACCTGTGTATATATCCACTTACCTGCCGGTTCTCAAACTTTTCTTCTAATAACCGGTTTTGATATATAATTGCAATTTTTTCAAAACTTTAAAACAGTCGAAGAACCATTGGTTCTTTGCCGGTTCTTTCATGAAAACCCATCAGTTCTTGGATTCAGAGATTTTTTCCGAGCCAGAATCGGCAGTTCTTTAAAAATTCAAAGAGCCACCCAACACTGGAATACACCTGTGGAATGCCTTCTGCCTCGGAGTTCACCACTAGGCTTGGCCTAGGGGACTCCCCTAGTACCTCAATAGGAGCCAGAAAAGAAAAAGAAAAAGGGAAAAGCAGCACACCATGCAGTATGGATGGATGGAATGTGGACAGGAAACACTTTCTCATTCTATTTATGTCCCATACCTAACCATAGTGGGTAACTATGTACTAACCATCGACATGTATCTATCTATCTCTGGTTTCGGTTCTTTAAAATTAAGAATTTTTTTATTTTTGAAAATCATGCCCAGTTCCAATTCCAGTTCTGAGTAACCTGGTAACTGCCGGTTAACACTTGATTCTGGACTTTTTCTTTTTTTTTCCCTCAGAAATTTTCATTTCAAAAATCCCAGTTTCAATTTTGGTTCCAGAATTTGGCTCGGGTTTGGTTCGGGTTCCAAAACTGGTTCCAGTTTTAGACTCGATTTCAATTCCCAGTTCCAAAAATCAGACCCAAATCCAAATTGGTTTTTACGAACCAGAATCTGAATCCATGTTTCTAACCAGCCAAATCAGATAACCAGTGTTGGCCAGGCACCCGCTTGGGCGGGTAGGAACCGGAGGTTCTATTTTTCGGTTCCAAATAACCTAACCGGAACTGGATACAGGTTCTGGAACCAATTGAACCGGAACCGGCAAGGCACGGGGTCCGGTATGGAACCGGTAGGGAACTGGAGGGTCGGTTTGAGCTGTGTGTAGAACCGGAACTAGAGCCGGGGGTCAGTTCCCAGTGGAAAGAAAACCGAAGCTGGACCGGATTCTTTTAAAAATCTGGTCCGGTTTTTTATTTTGGGTTAGGTTAGGGCATCTACCAATTTCGGAGTTTTGGTTCTCATTTCGCTTCATTCCCTCTTCTTTGGATTTTCTGTCAAGCAAGCAAACTCAAGCTTGCAAGACTTTTTTTCTTAAACATTCAAATTCAACAAAGAAGCTTAGGAGGGATTTTTTTTGTTGTGTGTTCAAGAAAAGTTAAGCATCAAAGCTCGAGAGGGATTTTTTTCTTTAGTGTTGTATGTTCAAGGTTTGAAGAAAACTCAAGCATCAAAACTTGGGAGGAAAAGCTCAGGAGGAAGTTCGTGAAAAAAAAAGTTCAGTTGTGGACTTAGTCTCGTCCTTCTCATTGTTCATGCTCTGCTACCTGGTTCTCCTCATGGCAGAACTTGAGTTGATTTTTTTCCTTTTGTTGTTTGCAAATTTGTAGCAATGGTGATGGTGGGCTTGGCAATGGCAATGGGGGGTTTCACAATAGTACGACAGTGGTCTTCATTCTTGACAGTATGTTCCTCATGCTTTTGTTTTTCTCTGTTGCTCTCTTACTCGTGGTTGCGTTCTATTGTTTTGTTGCTCCTTATGGTTTCGCTCTACCGCCCCTTGTGGTCAAGCTCTACTGCTCCTCATGGTCGCGCTTTGCTACTCCTCGTGGTCGCACTCTGCTATTCTTCCTTGTGGTCACACTATGCTACTTTTTGTGGTCAAGCTTTGCTGCTCCTTGTGGTCATGCTCTATTGCTCCTTGTGGTTAAGCTCTATTGCTTTGAAGTTTGAAGCTTTTAAATCTTTTGTAACAATATTTTTCTTTTTGAATAATTTAAAAACAAATTCCACCAGCATTTCTTTTGTTTTGGATTCAAGAACTTGGAACATCTAATGTAGTTTAGAATTTAGAAAGAGCCTTAATTTGATTTGTTTGAAATTTTCAAATGTTTGTAATAATTTTTTTCTTCATGGAATAAAAGTTTGGGTATTTCCAAATTGTTACATGAGGAATCAGAACTAAAGGTTAACCCTAAAACCTAAGAACCGGCCAACATTGGTATCTACCTACCTATTAGAGATTAGGTGCATTACCTACTTGCCTACATACATAGCAACCTCTTCCATAACCTACCTACTTACCTATGTTACCTACCCATTATACATAGGTAATGTGAAGTGAAAGTAGAATGGTTTTTAAGACAATTTACTAAGGTGGGATGAAGGTGGAACCTTGGTGATTCAATTGTGGTTTTTATTCAAAACTAAAGGTTACTTTACACATAAGGATAGGCCATTAGTATTGATAACCAAAAAGTTAGGGTTTAAAGTTTTTTTTAAAAAAATTTTTTTAGCAACTTTTTTTTGCATTGTTACTTTAGTTTCGTTGTCAACCCTTTTTCATCTTTTCAGATTTTTTCTTTTGTTGCAATTCTTAAGTAAATTGTTGTTTTACGTGTTGTAGGTTTTCAATTTCACTTCAATCTTTATTTGTTCTTGTTATTCTCCAATTTGGTCTTTTTGCATCTTCCAATTTTGCTGTTAAAAATCAATTTTAGTTGCACTACTATTTTTCAACAATTTTTTTTCACCTTCCATTTGCTTTTATTTATCTTTTTCCAAAGTCCAGGTTTAAATCCTTATTCCGTTTTTTTCTATTTTTTACCTAATTGCAATTTGTTGAAAATGAGGACATTAAAGTTGGTTGTGCGGTGTTTCATCTAGGTTCTTTTGCAAGCTCAACATTGTTTAGTTTTGTGTTATGAAATTGAATCCAATGCCATTTTCTAGCTTCCAATTCAAACTCCAAAAACTATTAAACCAAAATTCTATAACAAGATCAATTATGTGACTCTTCATCATTTCAGATTGTCTTACATCTACAATATGTTGTTCAGCAAAGACTTTGATGACTAGGTTAAAACACTACTTGGTGTTCTTTGTTCCTCGTGACCCAATACATTGATTCTAGATGGATAAAACATTTTAGGGTTAGTAGAGATTTTTTTTAATTGATTATGAAGCTAAAGCATTTTATGCAAAAAAAAGACATGCATTATTAGTTTATTGTTCCCATAGGAATCCATGTTGCTTTTTCATTTTATAAACTTGCTCATGGAGATGTGTACCTACATTGGAATGAATTTTAGCAATTGGCAAATCAACAATCCATGTGGTGTTGTAAGAATTTTTATTTGCAATTAATGTTGTGTGTAGAAATCAAATATAATAGCATGAAGGGGAAGATTGGGTAGAAGTTGAGGTTGGTTTCAAAAAAATTTGTGGTTTGCCATCTATCCATGGCACTATTGACGTCATTCATATACACATTCAAAAGCCCAATGGTCCATTTGCAAGAGATTATTATTCCTTCAAATCCAAAACATTCAACATGCACTTGCAAACTATGGTTGACCATTGGGGGTAGTTCAAAGATGTGTTTGTGGGGATGCCTAGCTTGATGAATGATGCCCATAACTTGGGAATTTCCAATTTGTATGGCAAGGTTGTGAATGGGGAACTATTGTGATTGAATCCTAATATGGAAAGGGAAATCAAACCATACATACTTGGGGATAAATGGTATCTTTTATTGCCATGGTTCATAATTCTCCACAAGCAAATTGGAAATGTTCGCCATATAGCATTTGAGGTGCTCTTCAACAAACAACTATATTGAGGTAGGAGTGTCATAAAAAATGCCCTTGGCATTTTGAAGAAAACTTTTAATGAATTATTTTTGAACACAAACTTGCTTGTCCTTTTTCTACTTGATGTGGTAGTTTGTTGTTACATTATTTATAATATGTTATTTGATGGAAAGGATTTTGACATTGACACATTATTGATTCAGTTAAACCTCAAAATTTTTGATAATATAACACATGGTCATCGTCAAAAAAGATGAGGGCAAGAAAAAACAACAACAAAAAATTCAACTGATACTGAGGTTGACATTGAATTGCTAGATGTTGAAATGTCATGGTAAAAGCACATTAAACTCACCCAAAAAGGGCAAATGGAAGTTCATTTTTATAATCCAAATCCAATGATTTTTCAAGAAAAACATTTAAATGATGTTAAAGTTCTTTTTTTCCATTTCCAAGTTCATACCACCAAAATTTAAACATTTTTTAAAAAGCTCTAAAAATATGGGCCTTGGAAAAAGCAATTTAGATATCAAAATGGACTTTACAAATTTGAAATTTTCATTTTAAATCTTAAAAATTTTGAGAATTTTTTTTTTGCTTGATTTTTCATCTTAAATGTTATGATATTTCAATGTGTGGTGATAAAAAGTTATAGGTTTAGTTTCCAATTCCATTAGAAGAAAAAAGTTTATAATGATAATCTTTTTGGGGTAGTTTGGATTGTGACATTGGATGTACCATCCTTTGTAAAATCCACCTTGGATTGAACATTTATCCTTTTGGTAATTATTTGTTTGGGATTAAAATATAGGTTTCAATTTTTCATCTCACTTTTGCCAAGTTTTCGAAATAGATTTGAATACAGTGCAACAATATTTGATTCACCTAGAAAAAACTACCACTGTGACTTCCAAAAAAGTTCATTGTAGTGTGATTTTACCCATCAAGGGTAGAATAAAGATCCATTCTTGAGCAATACTTGGGAAGTAAGCCAAGGAGAGGATATTAACACTTTCATTTTGATTTTGCATTTGTAAAAAATGTATGTCAATTCATAGCATTTGAACATTCCCATATTTTACTTTGTTCATTGACACTTTGAATCTACAATTAAAGAACATTAGAAGGATCATTTTCATTTTCATTTTGTAATTATAGAAAGGTATATTGAAATTCATTTGCAAGATCATGAAATTAATTTTGCATTTTTCATTTTGATTTTGCAATTGCAAAAAGGTATGTGAGTTCCTTTACATTGATCATGAAATTGATTTTGCATTTGTAGAAAGAAACATTCACAATGTGATGCATTTGCAAATTAAACATTGACACTTTCATCTTTATTTTGCATTTGTAGAAAGAAACATTCACAATGTGATGCATTTGCAAATTAAACATTGACACTTTCATCTTTATTTTGCATTTGTAGAAAGGAAGGTCAGTCCATGGAAGGCCTTTGAATTTAATGCCAAATTAGTTTGTTCTATTTTGGATCAAATCATGCATCGAATTTCAAGTGCTTAGTTATGAACTGGAATCACATTTTCATCAACAAGCTTTATATGTTCAAATCATGCATCAAATTTTAGGTGCCTAGCTATCATTTGGAATTGCATTTTCATCAAAAAGTTGTGTATGTTCTTTTGATGATTTTGAAAAGGAACTTAGAACTGAAGGCAACAAAGATTTGTCGCAGATGAATGCATGGCAAATTGCATTGGTAGGGTTGGAAAGGATAGTCACCATGTTTTTGCTCGTCATGTATTTTTTTTGTCTTTACACTTGAAGTAATCCAATTGATTATTGGCAATGTGTTCTTGGACCAAGGTACAACACTCTTTAATCTCCAGTTGTGTCTAGTTGATTATGTCGATGGCTCCAACAACAACTTTGTTATTTTGGCTTGTGGCCTAAATCATTGGTGAAAATATGTTGGTTTGTTTGCATTTTACTCATGTGTTTCCAAGTGCAGTTGGAGTAGTTGGATGATGCACATGTGCAAGCATAGATACAATTGATGTTATCTAATGTTAGACATATTCATGAAAAAAGGGCGCCAAACTTGAAGACTACTTAGGAAATCATCAAGGTTCATAAAATTTATCTATGGTTGTTGTGCATTGCCTTATTATTTTGGTATGTTGCTAAGAATTTGGTACGAAGTCATCACCAAGAAGTTATTGCATGAAAGAATGTGCAAAATCAACAAAGTTTTGGTCTTTTTGCATGTCACTTTTTGGTACATAATTACCATTCCCTTTCACCTTAAATCTCACACATAAACATGTGTGTTTGTTATGTGTTCTCCTTGGAATGCTTCAATTGTTTCATGGGCATGTATATTGAATGCTCAAGGTAAGTGATGATGGTTGCATTCCTTAGTAGACAATTCCTAGAAAGAAGTGTGATGACTTGTTCCCTTGTGACAATCTGAAAGTATTTTGTAATGGGAATTCCATCCATTCCATTTGTCTTTACACATTTTACCATTTCTTAGCACTTGGACTAAACCATCTTTTGAACCTCTTCCATGATCTTGATCCATTGCTATGCAGTAAACACCATACGTGCGTGAGGATTTAACAACTCCTTTTGAGTCACATGTTTGTATTTTATGATCACCATGACCTTGTTTTGATCCCATGTTTTTGACGACTTAAAGGAAATGCTTCCATTCCTCCCATTCTAGACAAACTTCTGCCTCCACTATTGTCAACAACAAGTGCTGTTAAATTGTTCCCTATAGACATTATTTTTAACAAAAAAAATTGCTACATTTTGTTCCTACTAAAAAACTTTGTTATGTATTCTATTTTGCAAGATGGATATATATCACTAGTAGAAATTAGTCGAAATGTAACCATTCCATTTACGACTACATCTAACTTGTAGTCGTTTGCGACTAGATTTGGGAATATTTGCAACTAAAAGACCAAATTTCAACTATTTTGGTCATTTTCACAGCAATGATGCAATTATTGGAATTTCATTCCATCGGTTGGATTGATTTTACGTTTATTTTCATCCATTAATAGGTTGATATGTCCCATTAGTCACAATAGTCACCAAATTAGTTGCATCCTAAAGGTATTCTACAATGACATAGGGGTAAATTTTAATGTATGTATTAAAATTATATATATATATATATATATATAGTTCATATAATGAATCCCAAAATTAATAATTGAACTTTTGAAATTTGTTATTCAAATATGAAACCTGATATTTCAATTCTGAATTTTGAAATTTAAAAAAAAAATTGATCTGAAAGATTAAATTTTAATTTTGAAACCTATTATTTATATATATGAATTTGAAACTTGATATTTAAATCTGAAAATTACGATTTCAATTGTTGAAACATTATTTCACTTTGAAATTTTTTATTTGAATATGAAATCTTCTATTTAAATTCAAAAAGTTTATTCACTCTAAAAATTGATATTTGAATTCTAAATTATTATTATCAAGTCAAAAAATTAGTATTTCAATTCATAAATTTATTAATTGATTATACAAATGGACATTTTAGTTTTGAATATTTTTATTTCAATATGAAAATTTTGCATTTAAACTTTAAATAATAATTTGATTTGAACCTGAAATTTCAATTCTGAATTATTATTTTGAATTCTCAAAATTATTAATTGAATCTAAAACTGGAAATTTCAATTTTGAATATCGTTATTTGAATATAAAAACTGACATCTCAATTTTTAAATTTGATATTTAAATTCAGAAAACTTATTTGATCTAAAAATTGACATTTGAGTTCTAAATTACTATGTTCAAATTTCAAAATTAGTATTTCAATTCAAGAAATTTAATTATGTCTAAAAATCGACATTTTAATTTTATTTTTATTTGAACTTGAAATTTGATATTTGAATTCTAAATTACTATTTTGGAATCTTAAATTTATATTTTAATCCAGAAAATTATTGATTGAATTTTAAGGGTTTTTTCTACTAGTGTTATCCATAATTAATTACTTTTATAAATAATTTAAAATGATTATGTTTATTAATTATAAATTACACTAAATAATTATTGTTATACCACATATTTGTATATTATGTAATTTATATTAATATATTAAAATTAATTAATTAATGTTACATTACTTTAAAATCATTGCAATTATTTCAAAGAAAAATTAATGAATATGTGCATAATTATTTTATAATTCAACATAATTATTTGCAATCTATAATTTATAACTTTAAGCCTGAATTAAAATTTTGGAAAATTATAGTGTAGTTAAAATATGATTTTAATGATTTTAATTTCATGAGTTATTATACGATATTTTAGTTTTTATTTTTAAAATTCTGTGATTAATCATGTATGATAAATATTTTATAATAATTTTACAGTAATTACGAAAATTAATGTTATGTTTAACATATTATTTTATTTATATTTAATAATTACGAAGAGAAAAAAATTATTGGACCTATAATAAATTTTACAACAATAAATTTAATTATATAGTAAATATGTAATTAGTTGAATTTTTTTTTAGAAAATTAGTGTAAGAACTTACTTTCTAATAACAATTGTTAGTTCATTATTTATAATTTTAAAAATAAATATTTAAAATTAAAAATTATAGACATTAAATTAATTTGACATTAATTATATTATCTATAATTTGATCAGATTTTTAAAAGTAATAATTTTTTTAATTATTTAAATTATTTAATTATCTATGAGTTATGTATTAATAATTTGTGATTAACTAGATAGTTAGTTTGTTAAATATTAAGAAATTATTACTTATTTATGTAATTGATAATGAATATTGAATATTTGTAATGTATAGTTGATATGTTAAATATATTAAAATTTAATCATTTAATCATTATGTAATTATCAAGTGAACCATGTATGTGAATTGTTTAAAAGTAAGAAAATAAGGCATGAAAAAAGTTTTAGAGTTAGAACTTAGTTTGTGAGGAAGTTGTAATTTCAAAACTTATCCCATATTGTTTGTTCTCCATTCCTTTTTTGAACATTATATACACAAGGGGTTGTGATCATTTAATGTCATATTAAGAAATTTTTGCACATGGGATGAGCTAATCAAAAGGTTCAACCCAAACCCAAAAAAATTATGCACAATTCTAAAGTATTTACCTCATCACCTACTTAACTTAGTTTGACCTACCCACCTAGGTTGACCTATGTACTTACCTATATGAATAGGTATTTAACCTAGGAAAGTAAAACCTACCTACTTACATTTTTACTTAAGTAGTTAGGTAGGTATGTAACTTAGGTTTGTAGGCACCTATTTATGTACATACTTAGGTACCTACCAGCTTAATATTAATATTTTTATTAAGTTAATTTTTAAAATGCGATATGGCATATTTAGATTGGGCCACGTGTCACAATATAAGATCATCCAAGCATTTGAATTGAAAATCTTAATTTTTAAAAAAATTATTATTATTATATTTTAAATAATCAAATATTGGGACATGTGACAACACATCATTTGCCCTCAATTGTGACCAAAATAGTTACATCTTAGTCGCATGTGACAATGTGTATACAATGGAATCAAAAGATGAATTTGTATTTGTTGACTTTTTATTTCATCCAATACCTTTTGTCATTGGCAACTAATTTATTACATGCGACTTATGTTAGGCGACTAGGGAGATTTTAGTCATAAAATGTCGCTTGCCACTAAAATTTAGTCACAAAGACCAATTAGAAATACATGTTTTTCTTTTAGTGTATTGTTAATGTTCACATTTTTTCAAAATTTGTGAAGACATGTGATGGCCACATTGCACCAATGTTATAATGGAGAAGGTGTTCAAGTTTCTTAAAAATGTGTGCTTGATGGTAATGCACTCAAGCTTTTGAAGATGGCATAGGAATAGAAGCACAAAAAGGGCCAAAAAGGGTTATAGGATGGTCGATTGGTAATTTTATTTACCTAACTTTCAGGTTGATAAGTTATAGTTGTCAATAGTGCCTAAAATTTTCATTTTTTGAAGATTTGTAACTAGCCTTATCACTAAAGTTTAACCCTATTTGCAAGTTGCCACATAGGCATGCCACATCATGCCACATGTGCTATTTATTCACGCTAAGTGTGAATGTTTAATTGAATAAAGTTTGTTAATTTATGCACTATCACTAACAATATTTATATGTGTGAATGATCCTTAAGTCATAAAATACTTATGAGAAATTTTATAGCAATGTATTGGGAGCATATGTCCTAAAATGTATTTTAGTTTGCAAAAGGCAAGCATTTCAAAAAAAAAAATTCATGCAAGAATTGGCATGCAAATGTCCACCCTCACATTTCAAGTGTGGTACGTTAGTACATGTAAAAACACTCCACATTTGGTAGTAGTACAAACTAAAGGGCACCTTATAACAAATAATTAGCCACTAAAAAAATAAATGGGCATTTTTGTTTTTGAAATGGTATTTAATTTGAATTTTTTATCACGATACTTAACACATACTTGTTTGGTGCCTACCAAATATCATGATATTTAAAAAAAAAAAAAATCCTTCACAACATTTTACATTGTGCAAACACCTCAGGAACACCCAAGCAACCTTAATGAACCAACACCCATTAGTGTATCATGAAGGATGATGGTAAGTGGTTAGGAATTTTTTTTTTGTTGGGTTCCACTTCCCTAGCTAACCATGGTGGCTAGTTCAGTTGCATTTTAATTACGTACCTACAAATTAACAACCCACTAACAGGTTGTTAATAGATAGGTAATAAAAACCGATGTTGGTTAGATATGTGGAAAAGTTTAAATATGCACATGCATAATGGCAAGATATGCATGGAGTCATATCTAGAAATTATTATTTTTATTTATAAATGTCTCCATGCATAACTAGCAGAGGAGCCCTTCGATGATATGTATATGTGTATCCATATCTAGCAAAATCTGATTTTGAGGTATACATATCTGTAAATGAAGGATTTGGGGATTCCAGATATGAATTTTCACTATGCATATCCGGGGTTTAAGGTTTAGGGGACAACATATATGGCATCTCATTCATTGCAAAAAATGGTGGGGAAGTTTTGCACCATTGTTGTTGAGCTTTACACTTGAGAGTTTCTACAAGTTCCTACATCAACTTATTCAGGTGGATTTTATATTTTCACTATGCATATATGGGGTTTAGGGTTTAAAGTACGGCAAATACATCGTTTCACTCATTGAGTGGGGGGTAAGCTTTGCACCATTGTTGTTGAACTTTTCACTTGAGAGTTTTTGCAAGTTTCTACAAGTTTTTGTATCAATTCGTTCAAGTGGATTTTATATTCTAGGGCTTTCAACTTTCAACATCTTTGGTGTTGCTCAATAGTTTTTGCAAGTTCCTACAAGTTCTTGCATCAACTTGCTCACATGTGATTTTCAATGTTGGTGTTATTTGAGAACCTTGCATTGACTTCCTTCCGTTGTTATTGTTAAAAGAGAGTTTTTACAAGCTTTTGTGTTAACCATTGATCTAAAAGCCAATTATTGGTTCATCAAGTTCTATAAATTTTATTCTCATGAAGTGTAAGTGTTTTCAACCCCTTTGTTGAGTTTTGCTTCGTGCTTCAACTATCAATTGCATCCTATAGCTCATCACCTTTGAACTTCAATTTTCGACTATATTTTGTAAGCCTTTTTGTTTTTGTTGTTTTTATCCATCTAAATATGTCATATTCATGAGGTGTGATAGTTTAGGGTTTGGTGTTTAGGTGTGTTTTTTTGTTATTTGAAACTCCTTGTTTCACTATGGTTAAAGATTGAATTTAAATGAAGCTTGAAGAATTTTAACTCTAATTTTTGTCATGTGCTCTTGAGGTAAAATGGCATTTTAGGGTTTAGTGTTCAAGTGTGTATTCTTACTATTTGGAGTTTTGCAATGGTTGAAGACAAAATTTGTGTCATTGAATGCGTTAATGGAGTTGATGGAATTTTCCCTAATGTGAACACATTCCCTTTTTGATCTCATAACTTTTCAAATGTGGAAAGTGTGCATTGTCAATAATGTGATAGTGATTTAATAGTTGCCTCTAATGAGGTGTATTTTCAAGTTGTGGAACAATAAGCTTTGTTGTGGAAACCACACAACAAAACTTCTATTTGTTGGAGTTTCTTTGTTGTAAATGACAACTTGCTTGTTAATTTGTTGAATCTTCAAATGTTGAAATGCATCATCTGCTAATCTCAATGAGCTTTTGGTAACGTTCTAAACTAGTTTAATTATGTTGTTAGAAAGGGCCTCATCAAGTATCGAAAAATTAATGGCATTATTCCTATGAGAACACATGTTGATAATGTTCATCTTTGTTTACTTACTAAGTGAAAAGGCAAAGGCTAAACTTTCTGAAATAGATCAAAGTCAAGAACATGGGAAGAAAAGGGTTGGAGCACCTGATTCTGCAATCATTTTTTTTTTGGGTCAATAAACCCATACAAGAATACTGATGAAACACAACACAAATTTATTGAGGACCTTGTGTTGTACATATGCAAAGGCTACATGCTTCTTTCAACTTATGAAAACATCTGGCTAAAAAGGTTAGTATTGCGCCAATGTCTTCACATTACATTTCCTTCATGTTCGTTTCTTGTGAAATAGATGGAGCTTCTTGCAATAGTCACAAAGACCATGGAATTATATGTTTTACCACATCTAGAATTAACATTACTATGTCTACTAACTTCGATCTTTGGATGTCTACAGGTGTCGTAAATACATTTGCTTTGGTCATTAATTATTTAAATGAAGATTTCACACTTAGGCATGCTACTATTGGCTTGTTTGAAGTGGTGGTGCCATGGCTTTGTAGTTCTAATCTTTGCTAGAAAAATTTGGACTAATTCATTGGGTGATCACTTTTGTGAAAGATGAAGGCAATAAGTTGGGAACCATGGCCACAACATTATAATCAATCATTGATTATGAACTACTCAATCTCTTGTGGGTTTATGAAGGTACTTGTTTTGGACATGTGATGTTTAAATCTTGTCAATATGTGTTGAATGATGATAAGGTTTCAATGGGTTTAATTTTGGTGAGTGTGAAAGATGCTCAAATAGGTTTGCATAAAATAATTACTTGGACAAAAAAATTAGGGAAAGGATGCATGAGTGGGAAAAGGCCTGCATTGAGAATGGGATGCGGCACCAAAAGTTGAAAATAAACCAATGAAAACTAGGTTTGCAAGTAAAGTTATAATGGTTGAAAAAACTTTGAAAATCAAACAAGCCATCTTGTTATGTTATGGGAAGTAGAAGACATTAACATTACAACAAAAAGTTCCTAAGGCCCAAGTTTGGGCCATTTTGAAAGTTGTCACTAATTATTTGAATCTTGCAGTGATAGCATGTGTGATGAACCAATATAGAGCCCACTTTTTACTATTAGATACCTTAACTACTATAATCAATTTATATTGTGGCTATGGAAGTTGAAACAGATCCCTTTGATGGGAGTGAAACATTTGACCTTTTTGATGTTAAGTTCCACACGTTGAGTAAAAACATGTAATAAAAGGTTATGAAGGTACTTAAGTTTTTTCTAGAATTTGATTCCCCTCAAGTTCACAATATGTTGGCCTTGTTGTTGGATCCTCATTTCAAATCTCTACAAGTTGTGGAAAGTTTTGTGGGGTGTGGCAATGCAATTTGCCTTGCTATTGAATTTGATGTAAAAGAGGTCATCCCTCTTTTGATGATTGTTTTTGATCAACTAAATCTTATTGTCGAAGCAATTATATCACCATGTGATGAAAAGGATTGTAACATGTTCAGTGTTGGAACTTCCATGGAAGAATCTTCACGAACACTTGTTACTATAGATCTTTCTTTATTCTGAAGGCTATATATTCCACCAACTATGCATGTGGATCCATTTGCTTGGTGGTGGACCCATGAGGGTCAGTTTCCAAATGTTATTTTTTTGGCCAAACAGATCCTTGGGATTATTTGTTTTTAGATTGAGATAGAAAAGGTGTTCAACCTTGTTGGTGTTCTGATAGCTTTGATACATTATTGTTTACAAGTGGAAAATCTTGATAGGATTATCATCATGGCAAACAAATTGGCCAAATGATTTATGCATGAATTACATGGCAAATGCAAGCTTCAAAGATTATATCAAATTTAAAGTTATTCTAGTTGAAGAAAATTATGAGTTTATTGAAGAATTTGAATATTTTGAAAAACTGTTGGTTGATAATGATTAAGTAAGTTTTTTCTTTTTCTTTTTAATTTTTTTTTAAAAATTATTTTTCATGTCCATGTTGATGTTGCAACATTTTGGGCCTTCTATTTTGTTGTTAATGAAATTGTAGTTGATGTTATAGGGTTCTAGGCTTTTTGTTTTTGTTGTTGATCAAGTTGTTGTTGATGCTACAAGGTGTTGGGCCTTTCTTTTAGTTGATGTTGCAAGGCTCTAAGCCTCTTATTTTTGTTGCTAATCAAGTTGCAGTTGATGTTGCTAGGTTCTAGGCCTTGTATCTTTGTTGTTGATTAAGTTGCAACATTAACATCAACTTCCATATTAATGTTGCTAGGTTATGGGCCTTTTTTTATCTTGTTGATCAAATCACAACATCAACATCAACTTCCATATTGATGCTGCTGGGTTCTAGGCCTTTTGTTGTTGCTAATTAAGTTAAAGCAAGTGTCTTATGTTTTGTGGGCTTTTGGGCATTTTATTTTGTTATTGATCAAATTGTAGCAACTTCTTAGGTGGGTGGGTGGTTGGGTTGTTTTTGTAGGCAACTTGTGGTGTAGTGGCAAAGTTCTTTATAGAACTAAGGTTCAATTCCCCTACAAGCTACTTGATTTCCAAGAATGAATTAGGGTTTATAATTACCAACTGTGAAATTAGGGCTTAGGATTTCCAACTATGAGATTAGCATGTGAACTTTAGTATATATAACCATTATGCATATCTACAATTCATCAAAAATTTGACAAATGCATAACCAACAATGAATGAAAAATTTCAATGGATGCATAAACACATCTACAATTTTATAAGAGAATTTTTGAAACATCCATATACTTATCTTCTATTCATTTTTAAAAGAGAATATGCCCTATGCATATCCTCTGGACTGGACTAAAATCTGGTCAACACTGATAAAAACAGCCCTTATTTAAACAAAAACACTATGTGGACTTTGAGACCGTGGGTTTAGGGTAACCACTGACCTCTGAGTAACTGTTAGATGCAGAAGGTGACTTTGCATGCTCAGTTGCTGAGCTTTGTAAAGTGCTGCCAGGATTTTTCCTTTGTATTCAGCTTCCTTACCTGCGTGAAGAAACCTGTTTTCAGCAAGCCAGATCTTCTGCGGTGGAAAGTACGAGCCAGGCTGTTTTGACCAGCCGAAGGTACCCAACCAGCCTGTCACTATTTCTAAAATGTGAAAAAATCCCAGCTCTGCTTTACATAGGAAAAGGACCTGAGTACAGGCCCCTCCGTGACTTTCGAGCAGAGATCTCAAATCACAGAATGGCCTGTATTCAGGCCCTTCTCCTATACGAACAATCCAGTTAGATATAGTAGCTGATTTTGCGCGCGGAGCCGGGAGTGTCCACCGAAGGAAAGGACGAGGAGGAGGAGGAGGAGGAGCGCGGCGACAGAGATTCCGAGAAAGCGCCCTTTCAGTAGTGCGAAAAACCGGTGATGTGGTTTGAAGTTTGAAGGCGGAATCGTTGAAACCATAACTGCTGGAGGTACCTTGTAAAGTTGCTAAGTTTAGCGTCAACCAACGGCGCTCACCCTGTTTGGCACAAGTAAGAGGGATTCAGCGGAAGACCCGGTATGGCACTGCGCGCGCGCGCAGCGCACTGTTTGGCACAAGTAAAGTAGCCACTGTTCGGCACAATGAGGCCGCTAGTAGACCCGTAAGACCCGTCCCTCCTGGTCTCCCCTTGTAGAAAGGAATAAAGAAAACACCTACAATATTTCCATTCCATCCGTAGCTCTTTCGATTGCGGAAGCAAGGAAGGAAACCTCCTGGTAAACTCTCCTCTTCCTTCTTGGAAATTAAAGCAACTCTACATTATGAGACTCATGACGCAACTCAGGCTCATCCTTGGGTGATGTCAGAAAACACGCCTGCGTCACCCAAGGACCTGGCAGAATCTGCAGTTCAGGGCATTCTCTGGTCTAATGACCCCAGCAACCCCACCTTTGCTACTAGATCTATCCACCCTTTGTTGGCCCTGCATCACCAAGCCAAGGATATTGTGTTTACATTCATTATATAGTATAGTAGCATAAGGGATTTTGGCCCCTAGGCAGTAATAGGTCTATTTTTATATGAGGATTTTTGAAAGATGATATGTTGGCTGGTGTTGAAACTTGAGATTAGTTATTATAGAGTTATAATATCTTGAAGGATTTCGGTTTCTTTTAAAAGATTTATTTAAGATTATATTTTTGCATGGTGAAATATTTGAGGTTCCATAACTCTTCTTTTGCCTTAAGATACTTTGTAATGTAAAATGGCAAGGCCATAGTTTGAGACACCCCTTGATTTTCAATGTGCCAAGTTTTGGTATCTTATTATTCAGGTACTTTGTTTTAGGCTTTGTCGTAAATGGTACAGGGAAAGGTGGGCATCTGTGGATTCCACTTTTGGTTTTGCCAGTTCCAGTCATGATATGTAAACAACTATTTGGCGAACATTGTAGTAAAGTAAGTCAAATGCAGAGAACACCAATTATGCCCTGGAACCGGCCCTGGTTCAAACCGTCACCGCATGACACAATAGCACTCGCATGTTCCGTACTGCATAACTGGTTTCGGTGTCCTATGCGGAGACTTTTCTTTAACCCTTTTTCGTAGGTGGAAGAGGCAGGCAGGCAGGCAGCGACCTACATGCCAGTTCCACTGTAGGGCAGTCGGTTTGACTTGATTTGTCAATCCCGGGGAGTTGAATTGTGAATGAGCGGTGTGGTGAACCAGTTATGCTTTGGAATAGGCCTTGGTAAAACCTGTTACCATCCAATGGAATGACGGTTTGCACTGCTGGGGCTCGCCGCATTCCTGGGTGAAACAAGTCTAACTGGGCCATGTAAACCGGGGTTATAGCCACAAACCGTTACGTACTACTGGGCCACGTAACGGCTTGTGGCTATAGGCAGGTTTTCATGCACTCAGAAATCGTATATTTGACCACCAGGGCTGATTCTCTCATTTTGCTTCCCATGCTGCTTTACAACCTACCTATGGACTTTTATGCTAGGGAACGTGGCGGCCTAGGATGGATTCTCTAGTACATAGAGAACAAGGGCTTGAACTAGCTTAAAGTACACAAAGTTTCTTTTCCAGTTTTCGTTCTACTATTTTGCTTTCTGAGAGCCTCATTTTGAGCTTGGTTTTAGTACCCATAAAAGCCTCAATTCTACAAGGTTCCTTATTTACAACAACATTAGAAATTGATATAATTGTGATGACAAGGTTGATATAAATTGAAATTTAAAACGTTTGATTTGCCACTATTGTCAAAATAATCCCACCCATTGCCACCTCTTTTTGGCTTTGGATGAACGAACTATGGGTTTTGCAAAAAATAGTTTTGCAAAAAATTGCAAAAAATCATGTTGCTTTCAATAATTTTGTTTCTTTCTAATAGCATCTCCATTGCACATCAATAAAATAACCTGTAGAATAAATTAATATATTGTTTTCTAGTTCCTCCCCCACCCATAAACATGAAAAAAATGGTTTGAATAACCACTTGGGCCAATCATTATTGTTGGCCAATAAAAAACAATCAATTACTCTTCATGGTCACAATGTCTTGCACATATTTGTCAATCCGAAAAGGGTTTTACACTATTTGATAGATGATTGAATATCCAAAAATTAATACAAAAGCCATTTTATTGTTGTGCAATGAAAATGGTCCAATGGCCATTTGATTTTTGTTCATGAATCATGTTTGCAAGAATTTGAGTTTATCAAAATAATGGGAATCCAAACTCCTGTAAGACATATTCATCTTAAAATTCTACACACAAAGTCAAGGGCCACCTTAGCCTACCATAATGTCACAGACATATTTGTGATTGGCATAAAAAAGGTCCTTCCATGCTTATCAAAAATAAAGAATTATGGTTTTGTTACGTTAGGCACTATTATTGACAATGTTGTCATTAGAGGTAACATTCATTCACATTACATGTCGTTTTGTTGTTTTTATTATTTTAGAAAAAGTTGACTAATAAATAAATTTGATTGCATTCACATCAAATAAAATAATAGCATGTCAATCTTTATTTGCTCACACATTTTGGGTATGATGGATGTTGTTTAAATTTTGTCAAAATTTTGACATTAATTATTCACAATTTAGTTGTTGAGAACTTAATTGTGTTCTCAACAATTGTTCATTGTTTTGGAAATGGTAAATTGATTGATTATCAATGAATTTTTATTTTAATTTTTAGAGATATTCCAATTGCATATAATCATAATTTTAAAAAATTCATATTTAAATCTAATGTCAATTTATGCATATGACAAATTTGAAAGCCCAAATTTACTTCATCATAAAAAATTAGCATTTACTAGGAACATCCAATATGGTATGTTAACCTTTGCATGTCCACCAAGGATACAGTCACTTTAATCACTGTTTAAACCTTAAACTTTTGTGACCATACCCCTATCATTAAAAGTTTTATCCTTTATCCTTTAAAATTCCATGTTTTAGATTCTAAATCTACATAGTCATACTTATCATAAACACCAATCATTGAAACCTTGGCCACCAATCCACAATGTAAACCTTACCCTTTTCACCAACCTTACCCTAGAGTATCATAAATTTTAAATTATTTCAACTTATCATCAACCCCATATCCTAGACCATTTTCATTCAACACTAATTGTTGCTTCACACCTAAGGAGATGTTATCCCAATTATTATTGAATGAACATTAATAGACGGCCATTATACCCACACTTACATTATCAACTTTTTAACTAAATAATGATCATTAAGTTTTGTTTCTCTCTAATCACACATTGTGATAAAGTAGAGAAATGATCAAATGCTACCTATCACTATTCATGAAAAAACAACACCATTGATAATGAACTACGTGATAAAGTAATGATGTCAAGTTTTAACATCAATTGTAAAACATAGCTATTGTTATATTGCCTTTTAAGCTTTCTTTTCTAGTTTTCATCATCACATGTAATTTTTATACATGACTTTGATTCCTTTTTAGCTTCCTTTATACAACTCCCTCTTCAACTCCTTTATCATAAACAAGGTCATATTGTTGCTCATTTCATTTGCTTGCACCTTCATATGTAATGCCTTTAGTTATAGTGTTGTGATTTGCTTTGTAGTTCTTGTTCATTATAGTGCATTCATTAACTTGTAGCACTTTCATTAGCTTCTACCTTTAGTTGTAGTGTCATGATTAACTTTATACTTTTTGTGATTAGCAACACCTTCATTAATGTGTAGCATCTTCATTGTGTAATGCTTTTGACTTTGAATTTTGTTTTGTTTCTATTTTTCCTTATGTTTTGTCTATAGTTTTCTATACCATTGTGTTTTTGCTTGCAAGTTTCGTTTTCATGGAATGCATTATGTTCATACATCTTTATCCTTTGTAGCAATTTTCATCATGACACCTTTGAAAATTATTTTTTTTATGCAATTATTTCAATTTGTAATCTGAATACAATGGTTGTTGATCCTTGGTCATGTGCATACGAAGTTTGCATTCGAGCCACTTAATTTTGTAAGTGAATTGCAATTTTTTTCTTTGAATGATGACACAAACATTGATTGACTTATGTTTGAGAGGATGGCCAATGCATTGATTTTTCATAGTTATAAGATATCTTGTATTGTTGATTTGCTTTTGAATAAATATTTAGGTGATTGGGATAAAACAAGGTTGACAACTTGGTTTTTTCAACATCTTTCATGATGCAGTATAACAATAAAGGGTGGATTGAACATTTTTAGGTTAGTTTGTCTTTCATGAGCTAGTAATATTGAAACACATAATGGAAAAGAAGGATACAATGTATACATGCATTATTCTAACATATATCAAGGTAGTTTGTTCATTGTACAAGTTGGCACATGTGCATTTAATTATTTGTAATGCAACAAGTATTTGCTATTGGAAAGTTCACAATTTACTTGGTATTGTGCATATTTGTACATGTGGTGAACGAAGTATTTAGGAACCAAATCTAATGGGTTGAAGGAAACAATTTGTCTCATGTGATGGAAGCCTTCAAGGAATTGTCAAGGATGCCATGTATCCAAGGAACCATCGAATTTTTTTCAAATTCATATACAAAAACCAAAAATTCCATCCTTTTGCAAGAGACTACTATTCCAAATCACAAATATACAATTACAAACATTGATCATATGAAACAATTCTTTGACATCTTTGTGGGATGCCAAGGTCTATGAATGATGCAAAGGTGTTGCAATTAGGGGTAAAGGTTATCCCTTATATCCATGGTTGATGGTGCCTCACAAATAAATCGGAATTCCACATTCTATTTTTGAAACATTGTTTAACAAGTAACTCGATTGTGTAAAAGTTTTGGAATTTTGAAGTGGACCTTCCAAGAATTGTTCATTAAGTCAATCTTGGAGATGCATTCCCTTCTTGATGCAATTTGCTACTATATGCTACATAATATGATTTGGAATGGGAAAGATTCTAACATTGATGAATTTATGATACAACTAAAGGTGGAAAATGTGCTTGTTAATGATAAACAATAAATTTATGTTGGTTAAACACCATGGATGTTAGGAGATGGTAATAACGCCACTGGATGGTAATGTCATAGGCACAAAAAACTACAAGAATAGGAATTAAACCAAGGACACAACAAGGAAAACAGATCATAAGAAATGCAAGCCTAAGTCTAATCCAAGATTAGAAACATAAAAACAAAAGGAAAGAACATGATATATCTTAGAAGATGATTCAATCAAAACTTTATTTTGATTATGTAAGAAAACAAAAGTTATGACAAGAAAGTGTACCCAAAACTTGTGTTGAACAAATTGAAGGTAATGGGAAGTCCTACCCCTATTTATACCCCATTGGGGACCTAGCTTAAAGAAGCTTCCATAAAGACTTCCATGCATGCATAGTCCCTACTAACAGTGAACTAGGAGTTAATTGAGAGTCAACATTGATATAAACAATGATGTAGGCGATTATGTTGATGCAAGTGATGATGCAAGTGACATGTGATGGTGGTGTCCGTGACATCACTTCCCCTTATAGCAACAAATCTCATAAGGAGTGACCTTGGGCTTGGTCGGATACTGCATGTGAAAGTCCTTCACTTTTTCCATGACATTTGATAATTTATTGACTAGTTCCCATGTACGTTCACTAATGTCATAACCTTGCCAATGAACTAAGTATTGTAATTAACAATGTGATATCCCCCAATTTAAGAATTCCTTAACTTCGTAATCTTACACACCATCAACTGCAATTGGTGGAGGTGGCTCATGTGTTTTCCCTAGAATGGTAGAAGCATGGTAGGGCTCTAACAATACAACATGAAACACGAGGTGAAGAGTGGCAATAGTTTGAAAAGTCGTTTCCAAAACTTAAATGTAAACTAAGGTCCATGATAAAAAATGATGTCTTCAAAAAATCCATGATAAACATGATCAAGGAATAACTTAGTTGTTTTTCTGTTAGTTATTGATTTGTTGTAAGGAATAAAATGAGTAGTTTTCATGAAATGATCCACCACCACCATAATGGAATCAAATGAATTAGATTGTGAAAAATCCATGATAAAATCCATGGAGATCGAAGACCATGGTGAAGTAGGGACTGGTAATGGCTGAAAAAGTCCATGAAGGCAATGACAAGGGTTTTTTGCATGAGCACAAACATCACATGAGTCCACAAATTCGTTCACAAACTTCCAAAGTTGTGGCCACCAATAGTCACGAAACATTAATTCCATGGTTTTGTTACATCCAAAATGGCCAACAACCAATGTGTTGTGTCTAGCTTGGAGAACTTGAAATAGCGAAAGGCCTTTCAGTATGTATAACAATTCGTCATGGTACAACAAACCATCATGAAACTCAAATTTGTCAAAACCACTATGAAGGTTCTTCCAATGACTTCTGACAGCAACGGTAAAAGAATCATTGAATAGATTTTCATGAATGTGCTGAAGGAAGGTCTTATCTTCAGGAATTACCAACAATATTTGAAGTTGAAGGTTTTCGGGTTTGAGAACGGTGTCACATTGTTAATCGTAAACGACATCCCTTTCCTTATGTGTGAGGTATAAACGATGGGATAATGCATCTGGTTTCCCTTGTTGTTGCCTTAGATGGTAGGTAATCATGAATAATGCTTGTCAAACTTGACATTGATTCAACACATGAGCTGTCATGAAATATTGAAATTTTGTATAATCAAAATACATAGTGATTTCATGTTGAACTCCCTCAAGTATATGACACCACTCCTCAAAGGCATCCATGATGGCCAAAAGTTCTTTGTCATGAATCTCATAGTTAATATTGATAGGAGAAAACTTACAAAAATAGAAACCAACTGGATGAAGAAGATTATCTTCTTCGAATTGTGAGAATACGAAACCTAATGCAAAGTGAGAAGTGTCTGTTTCCAAGACATAGGGTTTGGAAGGGATTTCATATTGTTGCATCCTAGGATTAGGGGCTAGAATGCCATACACAAAAAATGCATATCCCTTCTTTACTACTTATATGAATGTTTTTACTCCCATGAATAAAGGCTTGAAATGTTTGGATCCTTAGTAACCCCCAATATCTCTTTCACGCTTGAGTTTTTGCATGCATTGATTAGTTCTTGTTATGTTTTCACATGCAAAATCATGTTCAGAGTCCAACATGCTTATTGGAAAAGCTTCATATTTTGGTGTAGTTTCATTTACTAATTCAAAATGAAGACTCTTCATCTTCCAATCCATTAAAGATTATGCAAAATGAGCCATGATAACCCAATGATGATAGGGTTTGTCAAAGATAAGATGACATTGTTACTATGTGACCCATTTGTTACCATCAACGCCTTGGTCTCATGCATTACAGGTCCTAAAAAAAAGTTTTGACCATCGATCGCTTCGACCGCCATTGGTGTCGCATTTTCCAGTAATGCCAAGTTATGTTGTATCAATTCCTTGCCAATGAAACATGCATATGCCCTTGAGTCAAGAAGTGTTTGGGTTTGCATAGTCATGGATTTACCACCTTTGATTGTGATGGGCAACAAAAATGAAAGTGTTAGTTTTGAAGACAAGGTAGGATCGTTTTGAACGCATGATGCATCAAGGTTTAGTTTCACGGTCCTTATTGAAACTAAATGTCCTTATTTCCCTTCTCTTTAAGTCCTTGGGTATTGGTAGAAGTTATGGCACGTGCTGCATGTTGAACACATTATTTTAGACAAACACCAGCTATGTGGTTTAGTTTTCCACAATACAAACAGAGATTATTTACATGTTGACATTGTTTCTCCTAGTCTATGAATGGTTTGAATCGTGTCTTGTTGATTTGCATAGGGTTGTCATTGGGTGCAAACACCATATGTTTGGGTTACAACATAGGTGGCATGAATGGCTTCAATGTTTGTGATAATTCCCAACGTTTTTTTTGTCGACATTCAAAAAGTTGATTATTGTAACGCACAGCTTGCACGATTGCTTGACTCAAGGTTGTGGGATTAGGCATGGTCAACAAAAGGTCCTTCACATCTCCATAGAGTCCAAACTAAAATTGGTTCATGAACACAACTTCGTCCCATGAAATGTCACATGCTAATTGCTTAAATTCGGAAACGTACTCAAAAGTTGGGCATGATCCTTGGCAAAGAGCTCGCAACTTGCTTGTTGATGTACATTTTTTGTCTAAATCACCAAAAGAAACACCAATTTTTTCAAGAAATGCTTCAAAGTTGTTTAGAAAAGAAGATTGATGTTCCAAAAGAGGTGCAAACCATGCTAAAGTTGTGCCTAATAATAAGGTGCCAATGAGTCCAACTTAGGTCCAATCATTTAAATAACGGTGTTGATGAAGTTGGATGATGAGATGTATTTGGTTGACGAAACCTTGAAATTTTGAATGTGTGTTATCAAACTTCTCTAGTAAGCTGATTTGTGGTTCTTTCGATATGTTTCCAAGCATTACCGATGTTTGGTTTCCTTGTTAATGTGCAATGGATTCACAAGGAGACTGATTTTCCTATTACACATGCCTAAGGACAACAAGAACCTCTTCCATGGACGAAATTATTTCTTCTCTTGAAATGGACAAGGCCAAAGAAATATGTAAATCAAAAACTTCAACAAGAGGTGGGTGGTTCACAATCTCAACAACATGTTCAAAAAGTGGGTAATCCACAACCTTTTTAAAAAAATTACGTTTGAAATAGAGCAATAGTCCACACTCAACTTCCACAAAAAAAACCAAAAAAACAAATATAATGACGACAAGAATAAATGTAGATTTGATGGGAGTCTCTTTAAACTGTCGTGGGCACGAAAAACTACAAGAACAAGAACTAAACCAAGGACATAACAAGGAAAATAAATCACAAGAAACGCAAGTTTAAGTTTAATCTAAAATTGGAAACATAAAGACACAAAACAATAACATGATATATGTTAGAAGATGATTCAAACAAAACTTTATTTTGATAATGTAAGAAAACAAAGGTTATGACAAGAAAATGTACCCAAAACTAATGTTGAACAGATTGAAGGTAATGGGATGTCCTACCTTTATTTAGACCTAATTGGGGACCTAGCTTAAGGAAGCTTCCATAGAGACTTTCTTGTGTGCATAAACCAAGGAAGCTTTTTAAGAAACTTCCCTACCAATAGTGAATTAGGAGTTACCTAAGAGTTAATAATGATGCAAACGATGATGTAGGCGACTATGTTAATGTAAGTGATGATGCAGGTGACTATGTTGGTGCAAGTGATGATGCAAGCAACGAGTGATGGTGGTGTCTATGATAGGTAGTTATCATTAAATGGCAAAACAATTTTAGGGAAAATTTAAAATGAAAATGTTTTCTGATAGTAGTACCATTAATATAATGAATTACTTTCATGGGACACAATAATGAAAAATTAATTTTAGAAGGAATTAAAATAAAAATATTAATTATTTAAAATAATATCTTAGTCTAGTTCATTTAGAAGGGCATCCTAATAACTATTTAGTTATTAATCATAAATATCCTACTTACCATCTTCTATTTACTAAGGGGTGAAACCATCTAAGTTAATTAATCCAAGTGGATAAAGGATGGATGGATTTCTTTTAATTAGGATGTGTGGAAGGGATTAGGATAAGGAAATTTATGAGGATAAGGAAATCGAAGGATAAGGACTCAACCTTTGTGTGCTGAACATCCTTTTTAAATTCCTTATTTAATTCTTGGGAAGAATGAATGATTTCATTAAAAAGAATTAGAAGATTAGATCATTAGACCATTAGCTTTAGGAAAATGCTTGTGTGTCACATTCTTGTGTGAGAAGGGAAAAAAACAATGCAAACTTATCCTTGGGTGGTACCACTAGAAACATCACACCCCAAATTTTCTCTAACCCATCCAACTTTAGGACAACATAGGATTCACATAAAGAAAACTTTTCATTCCAAATTATTTATCAAAAGGTTACCCAAGTCATGTATAACTCAAAATTCTAATTAAATTTACAAAAAAATATGTTTTGATGTGGAAAATGAATGCATAAGGAAAAAGTTTTAGGAATGTCACACAAATTTATCAGGAACACAAAAGGAATCTATGTTTTGGAATTTTTCTTGGATGTTAAGTTTTGAAAATATTTCAAATGCCAACATATTTGATGTTTGTAATAGATAATTGATTAAATCAATTTTGATTTAGTTATGAATTTTTAAAATCAAGGTCGTGAAGCCCCAAAGGGCCATTGATGTCAAGAACACAAATGATAATTATTTTCACCTTTTGTTGTTTTAATGACTAGTTTGGATAATTTCCTTGTGCATGTATTAAACAAACAAATATATATATCTAATGTGTAAGTGTAAAAACACTTAAAAGAAAAAAAAGTCAAGAATTCAGTCAGGAATGTGTCAAGAATTGTTAAGGAATCAAAATGTTAATGCATATTATACATTTTTGGGTGTTCATTCTTTTCATGAGTGTGTGCATAGGTGGGGAACACATAGCCCACCTAGTCCAATCAAATAAACTAATGTATAAATAGATTATATTTTATTTTTAAAATTGGGTTCAACTTTTATGTGATTTTAGTAAGGTGGTTCCTAGTGGTACCACCCAAGGAAAAGTTTGCCAAACATGGGAAAAAGTTGTATTTATCCTTATGTAATGGAGAATGGTTGAAGGTTGTATGCATTTTAGTGTTTCTTCTTAATGTGTGTTTTACTTGGAGTGTGATAAAGGAAGGGAAAATAATTAATGTCAAATTTATATAGAACTTTATTACTCTTTTTTTTAAATTGATTTTTCTATAAAGTTAGAATATTATACTATTTTTCTAATTTTGGAGTAGAAAATGCATTCTACCACAAGATGATAGTTACCACTTAAAGGCAATAATAAAGAGGTAGACATGAGATTTGAAGTTTGAAAGGAAGGTAACATTGTTGCAAATGGTAGGCAATAGCCACAAAGGGTCTACATGTGTTGTAGATGATAGGTAGGAACTATAAAAGGTTTACATGTGATGTAAACAGTAGGTAGCAGTTATCAAAGATTTGTAAATGACGATATGTGTAGGACAATAAATGTTACATGATGGTAGTTGTTGTAGGATAGTAGTTGTTATAGGAGGGTATGCAGACAATAAACAAGTAAAGTACTTTCATGTGTTTTCATTTTTTTTCTTATTCCTTTTTTTATTCAACAATATTTTCCCTTGATGGTAATTAGGTTGTTGAATTTGATGGTTAAACAATGTTAAAAGCTAAAGATGGGGGAAGGAGAATCAATGATGAAAAAATATGATGTGAAGAAGCAAATGAACATGATGTTGAACTTGCATTACAATGAAGGGAGATATATGGGGTCAACTAGTACAATTTTCAATTCAACAATATTTAAATAACCATAGACTATATAATTGCAAATGTTTTGAATGTTGAATCCTTACAAGTTTGTTTCGTCAAATTCATGACACTAAAATAAAAACTATATTTTGTAACTTGTATTATGCAACTAAAAGTGTTGTATGCAACTAAAAATTAGTTGCATAGAACCTTTTTAATAGCATATGACATTTTTAGTTGCATACGACATTTTTAATTGCATAAATCAAGTTGCAAAATATAATTTTTCTACAAATGTGAGCACATGTTAACTTGCAATGTGTCTTGTGTGTCGAAAGTGTATCACAATTGGAATACAAATGTGAATTGAACAACTAAAATGAAAGCAATTTTTAAAATGTTTCAATTGAAACCATTTGAAATTGAACTTGAACTCTATATTGAATTTTTTTGAAGTTGCATCTTGTAATTTGTATCATTTCATGCATTGTTGAACTTGGGAGCTTTTCTTGTTCATCATCATTCAAAATTTGTGTGTTTTGCATTAGCAAATCATCTTTTGATCACTTCAAATAATCAAGTAAGGCAATTAGTGGAGGCATCAATGCCTAATCTTTTATGAACACATGGTACATAGTTGTGTTCAAATTCGACAACACATTAACCGTGTTCTTATTCATCTTGTGAACCTTGTTGTCTTTGGACTTGAGGTAATGTAGTTGTTCTTTGAAAGTGTGATTATGAAATTGGGAGCGACATTCTTTGATTTCAAGGTGAATAACATTGATTTTATCCATTACATTACTAAGGACCTTGTTGTTTTTGTTAATAGTTTCAAAGACAAAACAAAAACATAACTTGGAAAAACTAAAAAACTTAGTAAACAAGGAATTCGATAATGAATAGGAATTAAACAACTTATTGTTTGAACAAAACATAATGCAAGTTAGGCATGAGATGAATTAGAAGTACAAAGGCCACAATTTGCATTGGCAAGATTGAAAGGCAATGCCCTCTTGACCTTTCTTTAAACTATTAAAAGATAATCAACCTTTTGGAAAGTTCCAACAACTAAGCCTCCTATAAGTTTATACTATATAACGTTCTTAAAACTTGTGTCAACCACATCTTCTAAAAGCTTTTGCTAACCACATCTTCTATAAGCTTCCATTGACCATAAAAGTTTCTATCAATTATTTTTTTATTAGGAGTTTCATCTTCTAAAATCTTCTATCAATTATTATTTTTTAAAACTTATTCTAAAATCTTCTTTTAGTTTACACAACTTTTATAAACTTTTAAACACGTTTTTCATGGATATTTTTGGAAATTTCTAAAAACTTCCAAACATATTTTTCATGCATATTTTTGGAAACTTCAAAAAAAATCATTTGTAATTTGTTGTCCATGCACGGTAGGTGGACTCAATGAATGGAAATATATATATATTTCCTTTTAACCTTGATGTTGTTAGCTACAAATGTTGGAGGTGTGTTAACAAAAGTGACAATAAAAGGGTGTTGGTCATTATTGGGGAGCAATTTTATTGAATCTTCAAGTATATTCACACCATTTATAGTTCTTTTACCATGAATGTTTACATTCTAATCTTGGAATTCTTGCATGTTTGATTTATGATTGCATCTTTTCATTATTATCTTATAAGTTATGACCTTGATGTAGATGGTATGTAATTCCATCCCCTTCAACATTCACATCTTTGGCATGTAATGGAACATTCACAACCTTCTCACCTTGAAATGCTTTAATCAATTTGTAATATTCTCTATTGTATAAACAAGGTAAATGAATTTTTAAAAAAAATGATAGCTGCCAAAAAGAGGTTTGGTTCCCAATGCCTTTGTGATAATTAGTTCAAGCTTTTTGTAGTAAAATTGAACACATTCCATTTATCTTGCACACATGGTGTTGTTTATTAGAATCATGATTTTGTGTTTTTTTTTGTATTTGGGAATCATATCCTAGTGTTGCACAAATGGTGTCATATGTGACCTTGGATCAATGAACACCTTGTGAACTACTTGTTTTGTGGGTTTAGAAGAAATGAGTGCAAGCATTTCATTGTGTTTCCAATTGTTGTGACATTGCCAAGGAATTGAAGTTTTTCCATTGCTTCATCCAAATCTTTTGTTGTTGTGATGGCCTCTTCTTCATCCAACCATCAACTTGCTTACACCTGCCTATGCTTGTGAATCTCCTTATGATTTTGTTGAACTTTTCAACCAACTATCATCGTACATGCATTTTGCTTCTACATACAAACCCCCCTATGTTTATGTTGGATTGCATGTGCACATGAACCCACACCAACCTATGAACCAATGTGGGAGCTTTGAGAAGCCAAATGAAGCCGTTATTACATAACTTCTTTGCAACAAAGCTCAAAAGTTATGATGAAGCTTGGGAATTGGTATTTTAACATTTATTTTGTGAATTAACAAGAATTTACAATTTTAACTTGGTTTTATCATCATGTCTTGTTCATAACATTTTGCTATAAGTTATTAATAAACCTTATGTTAGTCCACCATGTTAGTAAAAACATGTCACCTATCTACTAACAATAATGATCATATGTGAATATAATTATAATAACTCCAATTTAATAACATTAATACTCTTATGTGTGAACATACATTAAATATTTGTTAGTGTTTTGAACTTTATTTAAAACCTTAATGATGAACATTCCTTCAAATATTGAGAACCTTGGTTCTTCACCTATAATCTGTTAGAACCTTATATGAAATCTTTTAATGGTAAATGCTTACATATGAATAATTGGGGTCTTTCAAAAAAGGTTGCAACATTATGGTTTGGTGAAAAAAAATTACCAATTAAAGGTTGGAGTTTAATTAGGATATTTCCAAAGGGAATTTTTTTGTATATTATTTTTTTTAAAAAATTGATGAATGAAATTTTATAAAAGAAAAATAATATGGGAAAACTTGGGGTCTTCCCTATTCTTAATTATTATTTTATGGTATATCATTTAAAATTACAAACCATTGAAAATTGAGGTGCCAATAACTTCATTATAACATAAGTTTTCATTAATTGATGGATCTTTTACTAAAAAGTCACAAAAGGATAATACTATTGATGAAGAAAAGTCTAGTATTTTTTTCATTTTTTGTATCAAAATTTTGGAAAATTTAATAAAATTAGTTGAATTGACATTTTTTTTTAATCCAAAGATTTTCCAACTTCTTTGTTGAAATGAAGTTTTGTCTAAAACAATTAATTAAGTTTGTCAACTTTAGTCTTCTAGAAATGGTTTGTCAATACAAACAACAAGCCATTGAAATTAAATTACCAACTCCTTTGATATGAACACAAAGTGTTATGACTTGAATTAAATTTAAATGATTGTTCATTAAAACCTCATGTCATGCACTTGAAACATATTCAACTTATAAGGTCTAATCATTCAACTCAAAAAAGTAAATCAAACATAATTAATTACTCACAACATTCATTGACCTATAATAAGTATTATTGCACAAACTCAACTTAAAGATTTTATTTAATGCCTTGAGTTTAAATTTAGTCAACAAAAATTTAAATTTTACATTAAAAAAACCCTAGAAACACAAGCCTTGGTTAGTGAAAGTCATAGAAGAAAAAATAATGTTAGTAACTATTGGGGGTTTGCCAAGTTTTTCCCCCTTGAAATGGCAGGCCACTAAAAACGCAAGCCTTGTAATATACCAATACTCTTTTTTATTATTAACATGTAATGTTATGAATAATTATTAGTATAACCAAATTTTATTTTCAACCTCAAATATATCACTCAATTCAATTAGGGAAAGCAATATGTCATTTATTACAACATGCATTGAAGAGCACATGATAGTTATTTTCCCCACAAATTTTAATATGAAGATTAATCACATTATGATAATATTTTCAAAAAAATTAGCCAAGTGATTTAGATGTTTGTCTTGAGTTTAAATTTAAAATAAGATTTAAATACAAAAACAACTAATTCTTTTCACCCAAATAGAACCCTCCATAATTCCCACTTAAACACCCTTTTTAAATACAAGATGCATCATAATGAATACAAGTTACATAAATAAGCATTTAGATTAGTTTACATTCTAGATATGGATATTTCAAGATAAATATAATGTTTAAATATCAAGAGTATCACATTTAACATAATTCATGTTAAAAAATGATATTTATTTCTATTTAAATTTCTGTATGGACTATGTGAAAAATTAAAATCTATAACTTGTTTATTATTGAGGTTATCATAGTAATAAATTTTATTTACACATATAGATTTATTATTATTTTAAAAAATAATTTTGGATTTTGTCTCAATGACTTCATTTGAATCAAACAAAAAAATTCACATTTTAATTGTTACTTTGTATTAAACTTCATGTGTAATCTTAATGTGCATTAGATTGTAGGTTCATCATCAATCTAACCTCTATAAAATAAAGCTCAAGGTTGCAATATTTACAATTAGAAATGTGGTATGAATTTTGTAGGTAGTTGAAAGAAATAGTTAACTCATAGAGTAAATTTTATAATTTGGCACAACATGGAATGTATAGTCATGAAAAGTAATTGGGACATATCATATGTTACTAATTTGAATAATTTATGTGATTTAGACAAAACACAGACCAAAAATTAAAGACTACTACAAAAGGCTTCACATGACATTCTTATGGTGCTAATTTTGATAATTATATAATTTTTAGTTACATTGTTTAATCAAAATGATGCAAATTCGAAATTGAAAAATATATTACTTTGGAATATTTTATCCACCATATACATCATATAATCAAATTGGTTTGAGAATAAACACATTTTCTCACAATGGACATAGTTTTAGAATCAATTCACCATTAAACCATGCTAGAATGTAATCCTACATTGAACATGGTTGAAGGCAAGAACAAAAGTTCAACTAGTCACCCAAACCATGTTCCTCCTAATAATCAAAAGTGATGGATAGGTTTAAGACTATCAAAATGGATGCTATTGGCATTCAAAAAATGACCATTTCTATGATTAATTGGCAAACCAAGTGTGTTTAATTAAAATTTTTGAAGGTGTTTTATAGCCATAGTTCGTTTTGAAATTTTTCACATATTTAAGAAAATTTGAAGTTTTCTTCATAGATTCACTAATTTTTTTAGAAAGAGAATTGCCAAATTTTGATTTTCATTAAAAAAAAAAGAATTCATTATATTTGTACAATAAGTTCCATGTAGTAGCCATAAATATATAAAGGTGTTTAAAACTTTCACACTCATATTTTTGTAGCCAAGTTTGGTTAATCAACCTATGAATGATTGCCACCTTGACTACATCACAAAAATGAAAAAAAAGAAGGAATAAAAAACCTTAAACACCTAATGAACATGATCTTGTTTGTTTTTTAAAATTTGAGTCAATTTGGGCTACCTATGGGAATTTTAATGTTTTATTTTTATTTTTTATTATGTGTTTCATGGGATTTTTTCAAATTCATAAATAAACTTTTGATTGGGCATTGCCACATGAACTTTGAGTGAAGGTTTTATTTAATGAATGCATGAGTCATTGCTCGAACCATGAAACCGACTATACACACTCAAAAAGTGCACTAATGAGGATGTGGGGGATTGCAATTGGGTTTAGGGTTTATTTATCTATATAAAAATTCTAAGTTTTAAATGTAATAAAAGGTGGAAAACATCCCAAGATATACTTGAACACTTTTCTACAAAACTATTAAAGCAATAAAAGAGTGGCAACAAATTGTTTTAAAACTAAAAAGATAATAAAAATGTAATGACAAATTTTCAAATTTCTACAAGTTTGTAAAAATAATAACATTTTTTTTTGGCAAAATATTATTGTCATTATATTTTTTCTCCCACCATGTTGTGAAAACTCATCCAAAAACAAAAGTTGAATATTGGATCATCTTTTGTTTCTATTTTGTTTTCCCTATTCCAAAAGTATGGAATTTTTTTGTGAATCTATGCCAACATTTTTTTTGGGACCAAATGCCAAGGTGTCTTAGATGGCTACAAACAAATCCATGTGGAGACATTAATGGCAAGTTGAAAATGTTAGTGGTAAAGCACAATGGCCAACATATATTTTAATTATATACCAACACCAAGATTGCAATTCAAACATTTCAATGTTGGATAACTCTTTGGACATCAATCTTCAAGATCACATGACAAGGTGTGTTGGTGAAACATTTTTAGTGAGAAATTGCAGGGTGATTGATAAATGGAAGTACAAGGAAAGTGGTGAAAGTTGTAGTTGAGCTTGCCACAATTTTGATTGTTCATAAACACGACCTTAGCAACGTAAACCCAAACTAAATCAAATGCCTTCAATATAAATTGAAAGAATTTTTTTAAAAAAAACTATAGAAAGGAAGACCAAGAGGACCATGATGGACTTTGGAAGGGGGATTGAACCCATATCCTTGTGGATCCTACCCACAAAATTGGCTCACACAAACCACACACATTATACCCATACATACACCCACCCATGTCAATTCTTGCTACCAATACAAGGTTGTAAAACCACTTACAAAGCACCCACCCAAAATGTAACAATAATGTAAACCAAACCATCATTCATGCAATGTACAATCCTTGTTCAATGAAAAGAGAAATGAAGTGGAGATCCAAACATCCATTAATTTATATTATGCTTAGAGTGTTACAAACAAGGCACGCATACATCAAGTACCAAATTGAAATGTTTGTACAACTTAAAATTTTCATGCCATTGTAAATAGCTTGATGCCATACAACTAACAAGTTCTATAGAAATACCAAGAAACTTGTGTCATGAACTATTGGTATAATATGTCAAATTACTAATAGTGGACATAGTGTACTTCACTCTATTGTCAATCCAACCCTTCATGACAATCCCAAAAGGAAAACTATCCAAATTGCAAACAAACGTCCTCCATGCAACCAAATCCAAGTGTATGGTTAGCCCATTCTGCAACTTGAATTTCTTGAACAAAAAGGTGGAAGAATAATGCTCATCTTCTACATCACTTAATATCAAACTATAAACAACATTGCCAAAACATAATTTATACTTGGACAATTGGTGTTACAAAAAGGTTGTTAGATGTTAGTTTAAACCATAACCATGTGATATAGTTCCATGTGCAAGTGGTGGTTATAGAGTAACATCATGGTTTCTTGTATAATGATCTTAAAAATGGAAGCTCCAAGCTAATTAAGACTCGTTTCATCAAGAAAGGTTGAAAATTTCACCCAAATTTCAAGGCAAGTTGCAACTTTAGCCTTGGGCTTGCAACCAAGGTTGATGCATGAAAGGGGGAGCAAGTTAAAAAAATGTTTCAAAATTAAAACACAATCCCACAAGTGTAAAGGAGTGAGTTTCAACACTCCCAAATGGTTTTCCCACTTTGGGGCACTAAGAGAAAAAGGTTTTTCTTTTTACCATCAAATTCTCGCCTACATGTGAGTCATGTCAATTATATTTTACTACTAATTTTTTAATTTACAACATTTCCATGTGGATTTAGTTGATGCATGAGTGCACACCTGATTTCAAACTTGGTGCACCAAATCCTTGTGATCAATCACATTTTCAGCCCATGGCAATTGAGTAGTCCACTCATCTTGAATTTTTTTTACTTCTTCACATAACCTTTTATTTTTAGGGTTTTCCTTTGTGCATCTTCAAGAGTTGAATCACACGTGACAACAAATGGGTTATCATTAGACAAAACAATAGGAGGTGTTGAGGAAGATGATGGACTGGCCTCACCTTGTTGGGGCAAGGGGAAAGGATAAGGAGGCTTGAATTTGAAGTTCCTAGGTAATTCAAGAGGGCAATGGCATGGTGGTTATAGGTTGTAGTAGAAAAGAAATGAAAATGACAAAGTTCATAAAAGGAAAAAAAAGTTTAGAGGAATGTAATAATTGCCAACAAGAATGAAACCCTAAAATGGAATGCATAAAAATTGCACTAAAACCAAAAAAGAATAAAATTAATAAACAATATAAAATTGAAGCTTTTAGCTAAAACTTTCTCAAATTGAATGATGGTGGATTTGGAGTTGCTATCCTATTTTCTTGACTCTTGAATCCTTTCAATTTTCAAATCCCAATTCTTCAATTTTCTTGGTTGTCAAGTAAACAAATGATAAAACAACAAACTACAAAGGATAGGTGGGAATCAAAACTTTTAAAAACACCCAAAGGCCAATAGAACAAATTCAATTAACTTTCAAAACTTAAGATTTGAAAATGAAATGGTTAGAGTCAAGTAGCAAGCTCCATACTTGAAGTTGTAGATTTTAATATGCTTGTGCACAACCAAAAACCCATTGAAGTTAAATGATATTGACTTGAATGCTTTTGTTGAGTGTACTTGCGAATGTTCCTATCCATCAAACTTGATCACAAGGAAAATCCTTTTGTCATTAGTTCAAAGTGAAATGTTGACACCATATCTCCAAAACTCAAGATGCAATGTTATTTTAAAATTCGGCCCTAGCCACCAACACTAAAACATAAGCTCTCAGAATGAATTTAGTTGCCAAAAAAACATTGCAATTTATAAAACATGATGCAAATTTGATTATGCAATTACAAATCCTACCAATTTTCTAACTTCGAAGTAGCTAAACAATGTAGAATCCCTATGCACATACAAATGTAAACAAATTTTAAATCACCTTTGATTGTTTATTATTGGTGAATCGTTTTATAAGCAAGAAAGGGCAATGGTGACGAGCTCCTAACAATGGCAACTCTCTTTACAAACAAACAACAACAATGGGAAAAAGATTAACAATGGTTAGCGTTTAGGGTTTTGAGAGGGTGACAAGATTACCATTTGGCTACATTAGGTTTAGGCAAAAAATGTTGAATTATGACCTTGATTTTAAAGTAGGCCTATTGCAAGGCCTTTTTTTCCTCACTTTTTGACAATTTTTTACCAAACAACAAAAGGCTGATGGAGAGGATTAGGTAGCATAATAATCAATTTCAAAGCAAACATGCTTGTCCAACCATGGTGAGACCCTCATGCATCATCCCTCCAACTCCTTCCCATGTTGTACTTGTTTAATGTTTAACAAAATATCATAAATGGAATCTAATTTGAACATCAAAGAATCCCAATTATTTTAACTCATATTTCTTAGCCATAAATGCATTGGATTCATAGGCTTGTTGTTACATCCTCATGGAAAATGGTGTGGGTTGGGCTATTGTCACAGCTTTAGTTCTTAGAGTTCATTGTGCATCATCCAACCCTCTCAAATCAAGGATAAGAAATATTATGGGTAATTCATTAAGCCATTGGTGCTGCAAAGTTGGCAAATGAATAAATTGAATCAATCAGCCAATGTTACAAGCGAAGTGAGGGAAGTGAAAAGAACCAGTCTTGTCTAGTTCCCAATCCTATATATTAATTCTCTTGTCTGTCTGTGACATGCCATTCCGACCTGTTAATCTGCGAGGTCGATTCTACAACCCCCCAGTTGACAAAAACGAAGTCCCGAAAACCAGGTGCGGGTCGTGGTGGCGGAGAGAAACTAGAAACGAGGTCCCACTGTTTATTTTCAGGTCGTGGTGACGGAGAGAAACTGGAAACGAAGTCCCACTGTTTATTTTCAGATAGTTTATATATTAATTCACTACGTCTCTTAGTCTATCAGTCAGTCTGTGACGGGGGTTTTGGCGGGTGGGGGAGGGAGAGGTCGGTGAAGCAGCGGGTGACCGGTGTCAGTTTGTGACAGGGGTTGGACCACCACAGTTTCCGTGTACAAACCGTCTCCACAAAGCATTGTAGCCATCCGAAGGGTAGGAATGACGGTCGGATCGCATCCTTCTCCCACCGCACCAGAGGTGGATATAAAAACCTTCCCC
>Ga0116231_10001366_pt1 | contig 49546 bp, 44 predicted proteins | sample S1TSphgellanicum_2_FD_89695 | JGI IMG/M metagenome (GOLD analysis project Ga0116231, IMG submission 89695) | Host-associated microbial communities from peat moss isolated from Minnesota, USA - S1T2_Fd - Sphagnum magellanicum MG | ecosystem: Host-associated > Plants > Peat moss > Unclassified...
AAAATGAGAGTTTTTTAATTAAGTTATTATATATTTATATTGGTTTGTGGTTGGTTTGGGGGGGGGGGGTTTGGTGGGGGGGTTTTGGGGGGGGGGGGGGGGGGGGGGGGGGGGGGGGGAGTTTGTTGGGGAGGTTTACAAAACATTGAGTTAAAGGACCCTTTCAAGGGGTGTTACACAACACTAGCTTTTTAACCCAAAAACTATGATCTCTCAAGAGTTGGTGGTAGCCTACCATTAGCTTACCACCAAGATAACACCTAATGCCACATCAAATGGCATCTAGGATTTATGTCCATCAAATTCACATACAAATACCATTGCCACCATTTATTACAATTTTAAACAAGTTTTGGGTAACAACATTTTTGTTACAATATTTGTAGTTAACAACTAAAGTGAATGTAGTAAATATTGATACTAGTCTAATTGATGAAAATGCTCTTATTAACATATATGAAAAAACATAAAATTTCAACACTCACATATTTTATTTTGGTGAGCAAAGTATGATTGGTCATGCATGCCAATAAGCCTGTTCATTGCATTTGGGGGGGGTGTGTGTGTGTGTAGGACTTAGGACTTTGGACTTTGAGACGTGGTACAATGTAGTTGCCAACATCAAATCATCCACTACATTAATTGACTACAGTTGCGGATCACATTCAAAGTGGTTGTGGGGCTCACTTCACTATATCACTACCAAGTGGTGTATGACATCCATAGTACCCAACTCAAAAATTGTTTGTCATTGGTGAAGCAAGTCAGCTCAAATTAATCTTTAGGCCAAAGTGAACCAACATGCACTTGCACATCATTAGAAGCCCATTATGACTGGGTTGTGGATGAACCCCAGCTGAGTAGATGTCAGGCTCCAACTTGGTAACCTATCCTATAAAAGATACCTAAGACCTATAGGTAGGTAGGTAGGCAAGATCGTAGGTGGCTACTAGGTAAGTGAATGCATTAGTAGTGTACCAATATTGGATGGGTTTATAGCCATGCACGTGATATCAACATTGATATCCACATTGGTATTAAAGTCACTACAAGGCTGGTATTGCCTCCCCTAATACCAACCTTATATACTTGTAGCAACCGAATAGGAATCTGAGGTAATACCAAGTATATAGTATAGAGTATATACCTACCTTACACAAATTTCAATACCAGGTTTATGCCTGCTTCAAAGCAGGCAAAAATCAGTCTTGGGGCCAACACGAGGACCAGGTTGCTATGTTGATAGCAAGTACCATATCAACATTGGTTGCTAATTACTTAAGGGCTGGTTGGGTGTTAGTAGATAAGTAGTAAAAGCCAAAACTAAGTTATGGTTAGCTATGGTTAGTATTATACATGATTGCCAACCATCACCACCTGTTGACAAACTGGTCCCCATGAAGGGAGGAGGGATTGTCAATGTCAGCAGCCCCTAATAATCCATCTCTATTCATTACACAAAAAAGTTCAACACAGAAATTACATGACATGATGGGTAGTAGTACCTACCAAGTTGCTTCATAAGCAAGCAAAATACCTGTGGTAGAACACAGATTCTCAACACAATAAGTATGAACGGTTTCATCCTCTCCCTCATTAAGATGGTGAATGGCAAAGTGAAGGAATGGCAAATGTGAGCAAGCTAGCTGAACATAAATGTTTCACTAGCTCATTATTGATCATTAACATTCTTCACTATGTTGTTGAACTAAACAAAATGAGTGAACCAAAAAAAAGGGAGTGTAGCAATAGTACAACTAAAATCACCAATTGAAATGACAATTTGCATTTCAGATGTCTTTCTGTGAAGTTAAACATTGTGACTAGAAAGGAAAAAGCAGTTGCAAAGTCTATGTGAGTAAGCTCAGTTCCTAGCATCAACAGTATAGAATGCCTCCTAGTTTGACCATGTTACCAACCTCCTCACATGTTACATGTTCAATAATTGTAATGAATTTGTACTCATGTGCCTCTCTATAAATCAACACAAAGGTAGCTATTTCAGATGGACATAGTGCTACAGGGAAGAAAGAACCAAGGAACAGATTGATGAACAATAATGACTCTTGTGAAGAGTATGAAGGTTGCCAAATACCTTACCTAGATCTATCAATCAGTGGAAAACAGCTGGGCTCTTGTCCAAGCAGCAATTTCTGATCAAAACCAGAAACAGTTAGTTTTTGTTTGCTGAAATTGATGACATCTTCAAGGAAAATGAAAACACAGCTGCAGCAGGAAATGGTCTGAAAACACTTGCCTGATGGATTTTTTACTGTAATAAACAGCTCATCTATATAAGGGCCAAACCCCAGCAGCCTGATTGACACTTCATAAAAGGGGCAAGCAATTCATGCAAAATCTTAACCTTTAAGCTTGACCTGAAACCAGGAAAAGAAGTTCTCAACTACAAATGAGTCTCCAGTTGGATGGAATAACCCAAAGCTGCATGGGCCAAGATCAGCATTCCAAGACACACAGAAATAGTCCTTTGGCTCTGGATCCATGAAAGTGGCAAAAAGATGAAAGATCTGATGGCAAAAAGAACTATTGAAATTGCCAAAAAAAGCTTCCAACAAAAACACCTTATTATTGTATCTGGGCAAAGCAAACATGACAAAGAATTGAATTCTGTTGTGACCCTGAGAGGTGAAAATCACTCACAAACTATCAGATCAGCTCCATCATAGATGGCGGTGACTAGCTGCCATTACTCCTGCCTGACTGACTTCATCAACATACACACTACTCCAAACATGTGTATCTTGAATCTCTGTTATCCAATAGTATCCTCATTCAAGCTGCAACAAGCTTGTGGGGGTGAGCATGAAATTCCTACAGCTTGCCCCTGTACAAGCAATCATGTTAAGCCCAGCAGCATTGAGAGGCCTACATACAGGACAGCAGTTAGGGTCTTCTGCACCCCTGAACATATCCTTGAAGCACAACACCGATGACTACTTGGATGTGGCATATCTGCTTTTAGCCCCTGACCAAAGGACAAAGCACTAACCATTAAGCAGTGGAAGAATCAACATCCCCCATGGATAGAAGTGCTTTGCTCCTACTTGGTAATAGAAACTTTAGACTCTCTGCCTCATACTGTTTGTATAAAACAAAAGTTCCAGTACTGATAGGACACATGAAGCAGCATGGATGTTTCTGTCTATCAGGAAGTATGCTTGAGAGATGATTTCCAGTCATTAATTTTACATCCTTGGAAACCCACAAGCACCGCAAGTGAGGAAAGGGGTTCTTCTCTTCCTTCATTGCACATGAAAGAAATGGAGACGTGATGGATGACTGACTCTTGTTGGAAACCAACATCAATGCAAACATAGTAGTTTGATATGGAGCAACAAAGAAGCCTAACTACGAAACATTACAAGCAAATGTTCTACGTCCTGGGTCTAACTCGCCTGCCATTGGCATCAGTGCCATCAGAGGATTGGCCCCACACACTTCTGTTGCGCACTGATCCTGTGCCTCCTCCACCTTCACCACCATCTTCATGTACTCCAGCCACTGTTTTCAACAGTTCAGACTGCAGTGTTGGGCAGCTTTTCTGTAGGTATTCAAAACCTTCTGATTGCATCACTGCTGCAAGATTGGATGCAGCAAACTTGAGGCACACAGCCTTTAGCTCTGAGGCATGGTGCTGCTCTGCAAGGGCAAGTGTAGTGGCCACTGTATCCGTACTCACATTCTCACACAGTTTTGATTCACATAGAAGCCGTAGCCGGTCAAGACCATATTGGTCTGCCGCTGCCAACAAGTGTTGAGCCAGCAAAGTGGATGTAGACAATCCTGATAGCTCCTTTGTGTCAGGCAGGACATCCTTGTATATGAAATGCAGCAGGGCCCTGAATACCTGTTGCATGCCACCACAAATTACAGTTTCCAGAAAACAGCACAAACAAGAGCTCAGTCTTGCCATCTTCATCAACATTTTGCACAACTACAGACCATATAGGGTAGTCACCAGCAGCATTGCAACCATTCCATGTCAGAGAAAAAATTCAACTCAATGCAAAAGACAGAAACTGTTAATTCCAAGTACACAAACAGAATGGCACCCACTAAGGTCCTAGGGTTTGCAAGCAATAGTTGAATACATCCACAACATGCTGCCTGCCCCAAAGCAATTGTGAAACACATGCAGGGCAAGAAGAGCAGATGATTTGGCGATGCATCTTCCTTACTCATGAAGTTTCCAAAGGATTCTGTGCTTCTTCACCTAGGGTTCTAGGTTAGAAACATCAACAGATATGCCCAAGGTTGCTACTGTGTAAGGGATCTGAATGAGGGTCTGCTGAAGTTAGGTTATAACTGTAAGAGCATAATCCCAGACAGAGGAGGATTAGCCCTGTGCTGCTGCTTCATGGTTGCAAATGCACACATGCTCTAATCATCTGAGACACAAGATTTGCATGTCTACTAATGTGCAAGAAACTCAAAAAAACATGGCAGCATTCATTGGAAGACAAACCATACCGGGGCTTCAATGTCAGCAATCTGCAGGTTGCTGCTGTTCCGGTCACGCATTGGACCAAACAGTTGGGCTTTGAAGACGGGAGAGCGAGCAGCCAACACAAGCTTATGTGCATGGAAGATTTCACCATCAACTTCGAAGACGACATCTGTACCCTCTCCACTTTCCAGCAGCATGCCAAAGTGTTGGCCAAGGTCAGGTTCCGGCACAGGGATGGAGTAAAGCCTGGGCCCTTGAGTGGAAGACACAACCACACCAACAGTACAAGTGATAGCTAAGCTATCACCCTTCAAGAAATCAGAAGTCTCCAGATTAGCTCTCTTGAAGAACCGCTTGTAACCCCACATGGAGCCACGGTACTTGAGAGTGTAAGGCCCGCTTTCCAACGAACGATCGAAGTGGCTATGCACCTTATGCTTACCCTTGCCGCTCTGATCCAACAGCGTCAACTCGAAAAGCGCGCGGACGTCCGTCCCTTCGCTCGCCAACGCTATGAAAACCGACACATACAAGGAACTGTCTTCTGCGTTCTTGCCATCCGGATAAAAGTAAATCGCCCACTGGTATCCTCCGACGGAGAAGCTCTCGCTAGCGATGTACTTGCCGACTCCCATCCCCTTCGCCAACGAGTATCCATTAATGGTGAAATGATGCGACCCGTTCACAGTCTCCGTCACGCACCTGGATCTACTGTTCGTGCTCCCCGCCGCGCCTGTGCAGGCCATGGGCGTCCTTGCCATCAGTTCTCTCGTTTTCTTACATAACCCTCCCCCGTTCTCGCTCCCACTTCTTCTACAACCCCTCCGCACCGTTCCCCCTTCCCTCCCTCCTTCCCTTTCTCGGCCCCCTCACCCTTCCTCCCTTCCTTCCTTCCTTCTGCTCGCCTGCTTTCCTTCTCCCGCGCGAGCGCCCGAAAGCGCTGCACAAGCTTCGCGAGAAAGCTCGAGAGCTCGGTGAGCGATGGCGATGGCGAAGGGCGAATCCCTAACCCTGTGTACTTAACCCGTCTCTCTCGTCTTCTTAAACCTCCTCCTTTCTTAATCTCACTCACTAATTATATCTTCCCGTCACTAATTGAATCTTTCCCTTTCACTAATCCAGGTCGCTACAGCTAGAACTTTCATCCACCCCATTTGGATGAAAATTGAGGTGGATGAAAACTAGTTCTTAAACCTCTGTCTTAATCTCTCTGACCTAATTAAAACTTGGGATTCATCCAACTTCCTGGCACTAATTGAATCTTCTCTTTCACTAATCCAGGTTCCTATGGCTAGAGTTTTCATCCAGCTCGTTTGGATGAGAATTGAGGTGGATGAAAACTAGTTCTTAAACCTCTCTCTTAATCTCTCTGACCTAATTAAAACTTGGGATTCATCCAACTTCCTGGCACTAATTGAATCTTCTCTTTCACTAATCCAGGCCGCTACAGCTAGAATTTTCATCCACCTGATTAGGATGAAAATTGAGATGGATGAAAACTAGTTCTAATCCTCTTTCTTTTTCATCTCTCTCACTAATTGAAGCTTGAGATTCATCCACCTTCCTGTCAGTAATTGAATCTTCCCTTTCACTAATCCAGGGAGCTAAAGCTAGGTTTTCATCCATCCTTTTCATCCAAATCGGGTGGATGAAAACTAGTTCTTAAACCTCATTAATCTTTCTCACTGATTTGAAACTTCCCATCATTAGTTTGAATCTTCCCCTCCACTAATCCAGGTACCTATAGCTAGATTTTCATCCATCCTTTTTCATCCAAATGGGGTGGATGAAAACTAGTTCTTAAACCTTCTTAATCTCTCCCAGGTCAATTAAATTCTTCCCCTTCACTTCTAATCCAGGTTGTTATGGCTTTTTTTCATCCACCTGATTTGGATGAAAAATAAGGCGAATGAAAACTAGTTCATAAGCCTCGTTCTTAATCTCTCTCACTAATCAAAACTTCCCATCACTAATTGAATCTTCCCCTTCACTAATCCAGGTTACTACTATTCCCAGTTTTTCATCCACCTCATTTTTTCAACCGAATGGTGTGGATGAAAAACTAAACAATTTGCATCCACCCATCACTCATGTCACACATTTCATTCATGCATTCATTTGTTCATCCCAACCCTTTTCCATCCTCTTCTTTGCTATGGATCCAGCACCAAATTGGCAAAAAACCAGTTCGTCTGTTTGCTCTCTCCATTCAAGAGAGACACACAGATTGATGTAGCAGTTTTCATTTGGTCTCACATTTTGAGAGGAATGTTCAAAAGGTCATGTTCCTTGTGTGAATTGTGTGATATATGCAGTTTTCATTTGGTCTCGTATTTTGAGGAATGTTCTTCAGCAGCACTTTTGTTTTCTGGTGAATTTTCATCACTTGGCAACAAATAAATAAATAAATTATATATATATATATATTTATATAGTTGAACTCATACAAAGGATTCTTGTGAAATAATGCCCCAAAGTGACCATTTATCTACTTTTGTTTTGTAGTTGGCTTTCAGTAGGTGGGATTGATGAGCATTTGAGAGGTGAGGAGTGAGGGGGATGGGCTAATGCAAACTCTTAAATCCCTCCCTCCCATTGAGTTATGGCATAGTTTTTTCTTAGTTGAACTTCATTTAAATCCACTTAGGGTCTAAACTCAATGCTTAAGTCACAGTCAGTTGGGAAGCTGGGAAGTACAATAATAATAATAATAGTTCTAAGGAAGATGGGTTTCTCATAAATAATAAGTGACTTTCCACCCACCAGAGAAAGAAAAATGTAAGCATTCATTGGAGTACACAGGTATGTATGTACTTTGAGAAATTGACCCAATTTCCTATAATGAATTCTTATATAATATTGTTTGTCTGTTTGCTCACCATGCTGCTGCAATGGTGATCCAGAAAAGCCTTTGGCCTAATGCCAAACCAAAAACAAACACATGATTCACTGGGCACTTCAGCTGAAAAGTGAAGAACATGTCAGAGGGACCTGCAGAGTTTGGAAGTGTTCTGGTGGGTTTGGAAGTGTGTGTGTGCAGGTGAGTGTTTTTCAGAGTAACCCAGTTGAGAAAACTTGACTTGTGATGACAATTCAAGTGGGTGGGGGGGGAGGAGGAGGAGGGGGAATGTGAAGTTTTTAGCTGTTCCATTTTTAGGGCAAAATGAAATCACTTGTTACTACCAGGGCCACAAAAAGGGCCTTGTTGACTCATAATTTTGGTGGCCAATTAGATGTCTGCAGCCATGCAATATTGTCAGAAAAGGGCGCATGGCAGCAAATCTATTTTTATTTTTGCCTTTTGATCTACGCTACTGTTGTTGTTGTTGTTCTTGTGTTTGCTGCCATACTTTTCTCTTTTCCCTTCCTTACAAGAAGAGAAGAGGTTGTCTCTCTGATTGAAATCTGAAAACAGTTCTGCTGCAGCATGGGAATCACAAAGTCTGTGGAAACATGTCCATTTAAGTACATAGTTTGCTGGTGTGGGCTTTGCTTTAAAGTTTTGAAAATATTATTTTCCACCAACACAAAAAAAGAGTGCCTAGTCTCCAAAATTCTTGGCATCACTTAGAAATGCTACTTACGGTCCCTTCACTCCTAGTGTTAGGGCCGTTTAGGTATTGTTGCCTAACACCAGCCCAACCTTCATCATGAAGGCTCATGGCAAGGGCACTTTCGCCATAAAGGGACCATCAGAGGTAGTCAATTCAGACCATTAGAGGTAATCAAATTCAGACTTAGTGTTTGGTACCTAAGTACCCTCCAACATAACATCAGTGAAATCATGATGGATTCACATATGTCATCAGAGTTATAGCAGGTTTTATTTTGTTTTTTCATCGGTCACTATGTATCTTTTTCTAGCAGCCCTTTCACTACATTGGCAACAAAGTGCCCTCTTTGTTTTCATTACTCTCCTTCCTCCTGGTGTGACCTAAAATGAATGGAAAGGTGAAAAAGTGAAAAGGGATCAACCGGACTATCTTAATGCAGCGCTTGATTTGAGGTGTTGATCATTCATCAATATGGTGATTGTGTTTTCTCCAGGTAGTTGATAGTTTGTTTGTTTGTTTTATGTGTGCAAGTGTCTACATTCATGGAGGTAGAAGAATTGTGGGTGCTCAATCTCTTTGTTTTGTTGGTAAGCTCACATGCTTATCTTCTTTGTTGTTTGCTCTTCAAGACGGATTGTGAAGCTTTATGATGGATTGGTTCTATGGATTTTGTGATGGCAAGAAAATGCTGAAAGCTTCGACTATAAGGAGCAAAAGGCTATTCAAGCTTGATACTTTGATGGTCTTAAAGAAAAGCTAAGTGTTTGTTTTGCTAAGTGGAGTGCATAAGTATTGAAGTTTAGTGTGGGTAAGTCAAGTGTTTTTTGTCCTTTTTGTAGGTGGGGAAGAATGCCCCACTATAAATTTCAATCTTCTTTTCTAGGGCCATTTTATATTGCGCTATGAGTTTCAAAATAGAAGATACAAGATTAGAAATAAATTATCTGTACCAATTCAAGCAAGATGATGAAGGAATCTAGGGGTTTTATGAGCGGTTTGAATGGCATGTTCAATTGTGTTTTGGGCATTGGGTATTTCTAAGGGAATAATCAGATCATTTGTTGTTGGAAAAGAATACCTACATTGTTGTGGGAGCTCCAAAGGGAAAATGGGATTTAAGGACAAATCTAGGTTGACTGGGAAGAACTTGTATGTGTTGTTTTTGTCCAATTAGGTTTTTTACTCCTTGGTTCAACTTCCAAGGTTGAATGATGTGGTGGGTATAATTGTCACTATCCTTACATACAATTTGTGTTAGGAAATTGTTTTGTTATGTATGGATTGCCACAGAGAAGACCAGTTGGCTCTTGAGAACCAATTGGTTCTTGAGAAGGAAATCAGAATGTTTTGATTCCTTAAGGTCCATATAATAAAATTGTATCGGTGTTTAAGTTTTAGGAGGATAAGGTACATGGCTTCTTTATTTTGATAATCCCATGTGCACATTGAAAGTTTTAGTAATCAAACATTTGCTAATTAAATTGTTTCATGGTGTTCATAGACCAAGTAACCTTCGCTTTTGGCTACACTAGCACCTTTAATAGATTTTTAACAAACTAAAGTTTTTTTTCATATGTTTTGGGTAAATTTTATTCTTATGACTTGAAAATTGTTCCAACAATTATAAAGGTCACAATAGGTGTACCTCATTTAGCAAGGTAATGTCATAAGCATTTCTTTTGGGTGCAATTTTTTGCCAAAATGTGAAAAAATATATTAAAAATAAAATAGTCTCAATATTTATTTTTATTTTTTTAAGTCAAAATTTTGGTTTAAATTTTTTTGAATTTCTTTCACCACAATTGAACTCTAATTTTAGTTAATTATTTAGATAGGTTCTAGAAACTTATCACCATTTAATCCTAAATTCCTCTTGGGATGCTAATTAATGAAACATGATAAAAAAAAATGAAAAAAATAAATTGAATGCCACCCATGTTTAACACTATAATGCCAAAATAAATAAACATTAAAAGAATTGTGTTGTAGCAATTTGAACATATGAAAATTTGGTAATTTTTGCATAGAAGAAAATTTTCATAGAAATTGCATCCAAATGCAATTGGAGTCTAAAGGTTGAAATTAATGTTGTGTGATTATTTGAGTTTTAATAATAACATTTTGATTCTTGTGCTTGGATTTTTTTATGCCCTCTCCCAATAATGTTACAATGGTTTTTTTTCACTCATGATCTCTTGACATTGTTACTACATTCTAATTCATGTTTGTTCTTTTGGAACATTGTCTTCCTAGTTATGGCACTTTGATTCCTATGTTCAAATTTTTATGTGTTCACTCTTAGCGCTATTGGATGTTTTATTTCTCACGTGCACTCTTTCAACATTGTTGTAACACCCTAATTCTTACTCATTCTCTCATTGAATTCAGTGCAAGTTTCTTTGCACTTTCTACACTCAAAACTATCATTTCTTTTTGCTTCATTTTCATTCTTTCTTGTGGTGCTTATAATAGTTCTTTTTGTTCTTTGATTTGTGCAATTCTTTGTGACATTCAATTCTTTCCTTATTTTTTCATAGAATTCATTGTGAACTTGTTCGTTGTCTTTTGAGGCATTCTTAGAATAAAAAGTAGGCCATAACATTCATAGAAGCAAGCAACATCGTTTGTTCCTCCTTGTTTTGGTTTTTTGTTGTCCACATCCTATTTCATCTTGATTTGCCCATGGATACTAATATTTAGTATGTTTTGTTCACATTTTGCATTGTTTTGTTGATTGATGTTTTGTGAACAACTTTTTTTGCAACAACTATAAAAAGCCCATTCCTTTTTATCAACATTGACATCATTCCATTATTGGAGTAGGATTCAAATCAACATGATTTGAGGTTAATGTTTATATTCATTATAGTGCATGAACTTCAAATTGCATCTTCTTTGAGTTTGTCATCTATTAAATTTGCTATTGGGTGAAGCCCAAAAGCAAGGTTTGGTTCTGTAGATTTCTTTTGACATAATTTGGTAGAGATAGGTGGGTTGAACATTTCCACATCAACAAGGATAGTCTATTTTGCATTGTAAACCACTTAAAATCTATTGATAAAAATCAAAACACAAAGTATTACAAAGATGTTCCTATAAACATTTGTGTTTGTTGTGTTGTTTATCAACTCAATCAAAGTGCCAATTTCCTTGCTTATAGTGATCAACTCTTTGTAATAGGAAATCAACAATATTTTTAATATTGCATGAATTTGTTGATGCATTCATTTCTAAATAGTACAATGATTTAATTTCTTGGCTTCAAAAAATGGCAATCACAATTGTAATGAATGAGTTTAGAGCTTGGTGTGGTCTTCTTAATGTGCATGGTGCCATTAATGGCATGCACATTTCAATTGTTAAATCTTCTTCACGTCCCAAAAATTATTACTACCACAAGATAAGTGGGTATAATGTTATGGCACAAGTAGTTGTTGATTGCAAAAAAATGTTTATTAATTTTTTTGTAAACCTTTTAAGAAGTGTAAATTATTTAGGGTGTTGCATAGGTGTATACTTTATAAAAATGCCCAATGACATGGTTTGTTTGAGTTTGACACAAATTTTGAACATGGGTTTCCACCTTACCTTTTGGAAGATAAATGTCATCCACTAATTATTTGGATCATTATCCCATTCAAAGAAAAAGGGCATCATACCTTTTTAGAGTTGTATCATGGGAAGCACAAACATGGTTGTTTTGTTGTGGAAAATGTGTTCGGAATTTTGAAAAAATAAATTCAAGGAATTCTTTACTAAATATGATTTGCATGTGTCTATTATTTTTAATTCTTTCATTAGTTTTTTTAAAAAGATAATTTATTACAATCATAGAAAGATTCATCAAGAATATTAATATGGAATTTTTGTAAAATCCATAATTAAAAGTGGCACATAGAGTCATTAATGTAACATAACAATAAACATCCCATGTAATTGATCGTGAAAGATTTGGCAAAACAATGCATAACATATTAAACATTTATCTTGGAAGACATAGTTCTTTCACATGATTATCATGGTTATGTAAATTCTAAACCTTCAACCTATTGAAAAATTTGATTTAAAATTAAATCAACATTGTTGTATTTTTTTTATAGGTAAATACTTGATGTTAAAAACCTTAATATGCATTTTATTTGTTGCATTGATCATAGTCTTGTTTTGGAAAAATAGATTGTTTACCCTTGTCACCGTGTAATATCATGCTCATGACATTTATGAAGCTTGTAATTGCCTTAAACGATTTTTTTGCATTTGAAATAATGTAATTGCTTCTCAATAATAAACTCTTGAATCATTGTTTTTTTTCCTCTAAGGCCAAATTTGTTTCATGTATGTGCTTTTACATGTAATCAATGGAATTCACAAACTATTGAATACTTCATTGTGTTATTTCAAACATGATTTTATGTGTTGGATAATGTGTGTTTGACAGTCATTTTCCCAATAATTTTCAACCCTCCACCCTCTGCATTTTGAATTTGTTTGTGTGAATTTGGTGTTTAAAGCATCTTCTACATTGGTGCATTGTAATTTTCATTGTTGTTTTCATTAGACTTTCTATTAGGATGTTGCCAAGGTTTCCAATTGCTACATTTAAAGCCTTTGTGAAATAATGTGAATGTAGAAAAACTATTGTGGTTTGAGGTGAATTTTTTTTCACAAATGCCCAATTATCTTTGTTCTTCGCCATATCCTCATACCTAAAGAATTTTTGATTTTTCATTACACCATTACACCATTGTCATTGAAATCAATTGGTTTACCAATGGTGAATTTGGGAGTTGGATTGTGAACCCTATTTGCATCTACCATGAAATCACAAACATGTAAAAGATTGAATGGAAGCTTCTTTCCATAAACTTTGAAATCATGTCATAATGGACCTTGTTTAAAAGTTTGGGCAAATGGTGTATAATATTGTCCTTGAGGCTCATTGTTCAATAATTTTCATTACATCTTATTCTTGACATGTGATCAAATATCTTCTTGAACTTTCTAAAGATTATTCCCTATTTATCCTTGCAAGTAAGCTTTTTTTCATATGTTGAGAGAGACTAGCAAATTTCATAACAATTGCAAAAAACAATTTACACTTTGTTATAGTTGTTTCAAATTGGTCCCATGAGTTGACCTTGTTTAATGTTTTGATATGATTTAAATATGTTTAATGTTCATCTTGTTTTGCATTGATGAGTTTTGATTTTTTTAAAAATTTGATGATAATCAACATTTTTAAGAACTTTGGCATAACATTGCATGCCAAATAAAATGCCACTTCATCATTTGTGTTACATAACATTTTACATGTGAATAGTTACCTACAATTTTGGTTCTAAACACTTAACATCAACTTAACATTAAATGTGAATGATGTTTTATTTGATTACTTATATTAATTATAACTTTTGTCGTCATTTCCATTCAAGCCTTTGATTAAACAACATTACTTATTTGTTAATATTAAAACATGTCCACCCCAAGGTTTTTTTTTTTGAGTTTCATGAGGTCAAAAACACTGGTCCACCCACATCCCTTAAGTGGGCTTCATCCATTGTTTATCATACCCGCAAAATGTTAATTACATCTACACCCATAAACTTGATCCATGAAAACATAGATAGAATAAAATGAAAAACTTTCTAAATGCCACCACATGGGCCAATCAAAAGTAATCATTTTTTTATTGAACTTCTAAAAGTCCTTGTATGCAAGTGAAATTTGAAGGTCCAAAGTCTAAAGTGAATTTGACAATGTTTAAAGGTTATAACTTCATCCAAATTATTGTACATAGTGTGATTCATATTGATTAGATCATGGATGTGTTCACAAATTTTCCTGTTTTAAAAAAGGAGCCATATTGATTGGCCCATTAGTAATTCTTTTGGAACATTGAGCATGCCCCTAATAGAAACACCTCTTTGGACCCTAATTGTAAAATAGAAACAAATGTGCACCCCTATATTTCACCTTTTTAGTTTATATAAATGGGAGTTGAACTTTGGGCAAACCAAATGGGATAAAATTGAGGTGTTATTGGGAACATTTTATGGAACAACTTGGGAACTTGGTGAACCTCAAAAGAACATGATGAGATCATGTTGGGTAAACATTGGGAACAAGATCCCATTGGTTGCATGAAATTTTCATTTCCAAAGTTGTTTGTCACCATTTTTGGCTTGGATTAATGTCAAGGGAAAAAAATTGGGGACATAGTAATTATAAATAGTGTTGGTTGCAATGTTTTTGGAAGTATAAGGGAATGCTTTCAAACAACTCACATTTTGGCATGCCATAATCTTTTGCACCCATGTCCTTTCACACCACCTCAGATCTCACTATTTTACATCTCGAATTAGATGGATTCTTCCCATTTTTCCTAAAAGGCTACAAACTAAACCAAGACCTCAAGTTTTCGTTTGACTTCTTCAAGTCGACATTCCAATGCATGTTGCATTTATCGCCAAGTGGTTTTTTTAAGATGGTTTTTCACCTAGAAGATTTTGTCAGTGGATTCTCGTAGTTGTTTTAATTTATTTTTCATATTGCACAAGGTCAAATTCCATGTCAAATTGCACATGTCCTTGGAGTGGCTTGCCTTTTAACCATGACCAAACTTTTAGGTGGACTTAGTTCCATTGTTGTGGGGAGGCATTGTATTGACTCACAAGTTGCATTTTATGCTTTCAATTTTGTAATATCTTTGCAACACATTTTCCCCAAATCAATTCGGAATTGCAACCAAGGGTGGATGTGAAGTAATAATCCATGACACTAGGTGCACCTTGGACCTTCACCCCGATTAGGTTGTTTTATAACTAGATGTGGCAAATGCTTTCAATTTGGTGTCAGAAGGGATCATATCTCAAGAATTTCATGCAACAAGTGGGACATCATACAACATATCTCCTTTATTCGTGCATTTTATGCATTTGATTATCCTTTATTTTATAGTCACCATGATCATGAAAGTAATGTTGATCATCCCATCTACCATGGGAATTCATTTAGGAAATCCCCTAGGAAGGACATTATTCATTTTGATTCACTTTAGGGCTTTACATTCTATAACTAGTTGTTTCCCCTCTTGTCTATTTGCATCCAGTGCATATGGCATTCACATCATAGCCCCCCCCCTAAATTGTATCATATGCATATGAACATTTCTAGATTGAACTTCGTGTGATAGGTCTTTCTATCCAACCTAAAAAATGTGTAACATGGTCCCCCTTTGGCCTGTTATTTGACTTCAACATCCCATTCTAGTTTTTTTACCCCATTGAAAAGAATTAAATTTTTAGGGGTTCCATTAAACACTTCAACATTTAGATCATTTTTTCATAAAAAATGCCATGTTAGAAGATGTTCAACATGTTGACCTTTTTCATTGAATGGTTAATGTTTAGGTCGCCTTTGGAATTCTAACTCATTACTTCATGTAACAACCATCATATTTATTAACATATTTTCCACCTTTTACATAAAGTCCTTTGTTTTTTTTTACTCCTCCTTCCTTAAAATGTTTCGGTGACTTTTGGGTCTACAATCCTTTGATGGCCCATAAAAACCTTTAGCTCATAAATAAGCCTCTCTCCTAATAGCTTTTGATGGCATCAGGTTCATATTGATAACCACCATCACCTCAACATCCTATTTAGGGAACTGGGCCCTTATAGTTTCGATCATAACTATTAAGTTTATGGTTGATTAATGTCCTTTTGTTTTTAAAGTCTTAACATGGACCGATAATAACAATTTCCCTTTCCAACAACACCTCAAAGCAACATGCTATCTTTTACTACCCTAGCATGCATGTGTCTTCCTCCTTTTGAATAATTCATTATATAACAAATGGTTCAATTTCAAAATTCCATTTCGGAGTGTTTACACATCATACCTTCTTTAACATGCTCTCCAATAGGATATCTAAGGCCCATTGTGATTGAATTTAATCATGTTCTAACTTGGGGTGGGCATTTGGTTTATAATTTGACAATTTTTTTAACCTTTTAATTATTTTCCCTAGTTTTTTTAATACGTTTTGGACTACCACATCCTTCAATTGTAGTTAGCTTTCAATGTGTGTGCACATATTGCATCGACCCTATGGGTGTCCACCTCTTACATTGCGCCCATGGCAATGAGTGCATAGGAACCCATGATGTAGTTTGTGACACTTTTGGCACCATTGCATTAAATGTTGGCTTCCATGTGGGATGAAAACAACTACATGGACTTCCTTCAACCACATTCAACTCCTCTTGTTGATGAATTGACATTATGTTCACCAAAGATGAAATTTGCACCTTAGCTGAAGTTATTATTGTTGACTCAACGTGAGTGGATTTATTTTTTCGATCTTATGCAATTCAAGGATTTGCTACCTTTGATGTAATTCAAGCCAAATTTTTTTTTACTGCAACTAATGCCCCATTAATCAATTCCTCCCTTTAGTAATTGAAATTGATGCGCTCCCAAGTTCTTAATTACACCCAAGATGGGCATAAGTTACTCAAACAGTGGAATTGTGAAGAATTCAGGGCACGTTCTTAACTCTCAGCACTAGAAGGGGTAGAGGGGCATGTTGAAGCTCTGGGATGGGATTAAGAAGTGTGACAAGCTTTAGTTACTTACTTGAACTTACATCAACCTAACCAACAAGTTGGTTAGTTCAACTTCTGGAGCACCTTTAGTGCCAAGACAAGCCACGAGCAACTCTGGACTCATAAGACTCACCACGGCTTGGGCTTGAGGGAAGCCACCACCTACCCCTATATAATATTCTCTGCGTTTCTCTACGGCACCTACATCCGAATGACTTTTTGTCCCGAGACTCCCAAGGAGGAGTCCCGAAACTGTCTTGGTTTGGACTCTTGGGACTTTACGAGGTCATAACTTTTTGCTCAGACCTCTGATTGGGATGAGGTCTAAAATAAACTTGTAACTCTCCTCGAGAGCTTTCCAATGGTGCAATCGCACTCCACCTGCACGCACCAGGGTCAAGTCGATTCCCGACTTATAGTGGTCGAGAGTCAAACTGCTAGTTTGATTCTTGACCCTTCTTTTTGCCATAACATGTGTTGCAAATGTCCAAATGGCCCATGCAAGCTCATTTTTGACATTTACACTTTGATAGCTTTCCAATGATATAAAAAACACCCCAATGCGAAGTGTTTTGAACTTTGCAATCGAACTTTGAAATTTCGAGAATCTCGAAGGACTCCCAAGTCCCCATTTCAGGAGTGTGAGTTTCGTCCCCACATTTTCTCAAAGTAAGGTTGCGACATAAATATTGGGAGGTATACACAAATAGGCTGATGTGTTTTTATATGATTATGCCAATGCCATTTGGAAGTTCAAAGGGTTAGAGGACCCTTTTTTTTCTATTTTGGTTACTTTTATTTGTCAAAATTTTTCAATTACATTGCAAAGGATGCCAGCATCCGCCATCTTGAGTCAGGCAATAGCATTAGGCGTAGTTACTTCCCAACTTCCACCCCTTTGGGTCACACCCCCCATCACCATGGTTCACCTATTACAAGTGGTCTGTTGTTGAGATGGAGAGATTTTGACATTTAGTTTGTGCTAATTTGACGTCCTATAATTCTCCCTTTTCTTTTTTCTTGATCCTTTGTACATTTTCAGAATTTGTGGTGTGTTTTTAAAAAAAGATTTTGCAGGTTTTGCTGCCTTTTGTTTTTGGCTAAATTTCATTGCAGCGAAATAAATAAATAAATAAATAAAAACCCAGGGTGATAGGGTACAAAGTATTGTTTTGGAAAGAATGCACTGAAGTTACCATATTTAGACAAGAGGTTCTTAGAGGTAGCCAAAACATAGCAGGATTCTTTAAAATTTTCTACCGCCCTCTCTAACCTCTAGCCAAATTTGGCTCATTCTGCTCGTGGATGATTGCCATTGTGGCTACATCACAAAACTGTAGCCTGGTTGGTTGGTTGGTTGGTTGGTTCCGCATTTGGGGACTGTTCATGTCAACCACAGTGAACCAGCAGCACCCATTAGCGCACCATGAAGGATGGATGGTAAGTGTTCAGGAAACAGTTTTCTGTCGGGTTCCAGTTCCCTAGCTAACCATGATGGTCAGCTCAGTTGCTTTTGTTTTTACTAACTACCTACTAACGAATGTTAACCCAGTTGAGGTTCATCCACAACTGAGTATTAACGAGCATCCAGTGGATGGTGTGCTTGTTCACTGTGGCCATGTTCTTTACTCTGGTTCCGGGTAAACACAGATTGGATGACCTTGAATTTGACCATGCTATCATTCGGGATCTGGATGTGTGCACCCGGCCATTATTGTTCGGGGCTTGCAGTTCGTATCCTCTGATTATCTACATAATTTAATAAATAAATATGAAAAAGGCATAATTTGATAAATAAATATGAAAAAGGCATAACTTAATAAATAAATATGAAAAAGGAATAATTTGATAAATGAATATGAAAAAGGAATAATTTAATAAATAAATATGAAAAAGGAATAATTTGATGAATAAATATGAAAAAGGCATAATTTAATAAATAAATATGAAAAAGGCATTAGGTTTGAAAGAGGATAGGTATACAATGGCACTTTGTAAAGACATATGGCACTTTTATATTTTAATAGTGGTCCCCAGGTCTAAACTGGATCAGGTTTGAAACTCTTTTAGAGGACTTACAAAGGGCTTGAGAATTAAAAATATTCCCGTTGAGAGCTACATACCAGAGGAGGAGGTTCCATCCAGGGTCTTTTTTTTTTAGCAAATTCCTCAAGTAGGTGTACTGGCGAGGTTCCTCAGCATTAATTAGCAATAAATAAATGGCGACTGTCTTGGTGGACTTAGTAGTTCTTTTTTGGAATCCTGCCTAGTTCTGGCAACCTAATGGAACACACTGTCTAAATCTGGCGACTTCTAACTTTTTTTTCTCGAGAGATATGGCGAATTGTTTTATAGAAATTCTCAAAAATCCCTCTGATGGATTTGCAAGCCCCGTTTTTTTTGGTCGCCAGGTGGCGAAAATTCGCCACAAAAAACAAACCCTGGTTCTGTCATATTTGCAAAATTAGACAAAATTGAAAACCATAAGTCAACCAGAGATTTCTATCATTATTAAGAATTAGTGAGAACTGAAAGCAAAGCTTCTCTTCAAAACCAAGAACTGGACATCAATGGTTGCAATTTTGAGCATAGTATTAGTAGATATATCCACAATGTAATGAAAAACACAGCACCGACATCCCCTGTTTGGTCATAAAGGGGACGAGATTTTTAAAGAGCAGTGAAAAAAGTACACTGGGGTTAAAGGGGGGACTGAAACTTAGATTAGCACCAAATTTGATCAAACCTGAGTTTCACCCTGTCTTTTTTGTTTCCTTGATTGGCTTCAATGAATCACTTCTCTCAGCTATAAATATTCTCAAACCTAATCAGTGTTTTTTTTTTGGGGGGCGAATTTTCGCAACCTGGCGACCAAAAAGAAAAGGGCTGGCGAATCCAATAAAGGGATTTTTGAGATTTAACACAAACAATTCGCCATATCTTGAACAAAAAAGAACTTAGAAGTCGCCAGATTTAGACAGTGTGTTCCTGTAGGTCGCCAGAAGGAGGCAGGATTCCAAAAAAGATCTAGTAGTTCACCAGGACAGTCGCCATTTATTGCTAATTAAATGCTGAGGATCCTAGCCAGTGCACCTACTTGAGGAATTTGAAAAAAAAACACTGACCCTAATGCATTTAAGCCCGAGTGGTCAAGATAGCCACCTCAATGAGGTGAATACACACTTGACTCAATTTGAAATAGCAAATAGGAAGGAGAACTTTGGGACTCTTTTTTTTGCAGTCCTCCTTGCCTTCTCTTGGTACCTCTATTTTTATCCCATATGGTTTGCCCAAAGTTGAAGTTCTCCCTTTCTGACCTATAGTTGGGGCAAAGGGGCAGTTCCACATAGAATCTTTTCTTTTGGGGGAGCTTCTAAAGTTTTGGTTTTGGTTTTGGTTTTTTTTTTTTTTTTGATGGAGGGTAAACGCTGACCATCCACTTTGGGCAGCTCCTCTAGGCTTTTGGGCCCAGGAAAGAAAATGAGAATTGGCTGCCCAAACATTAAGCCTCCCCGAAAAATGCCTAGCTAGACTTGGTGCAAGTGCCTCAACTTACATTGGTGGCTGTAAGTTTTCTAAGCTGACCACTTGGGGAAATTTGTTATTCGGGTTGCCCAGGTGTCCTTCCGTGGTTAATATGTTCATGGGTTGTATTCATGCACCCACTCACGACCCTTCCCCTGGAAAAAAGAAAAAAAAACTCAGAAAAAAAAAAAGAAAAAAAAAAAGAGCATCCCAAAGTTTTAAAATGGTCAGAAAAAGGGTCTCTTTTTTATTTCCTTCTCTTTTTCTTTTGCAGAGTGCAAAAAGTTTGATGAAGTGCACAAAATTAGTTTCTTGCCAAAGTGTTCAATAAACTTTTAAAGCCGTGAAAATTTTAGACATTTTCTCAGGCTGCCCATGAACCTCTCTTTAGACACGCAAATTTTATATAGCCCTGCCATGTCCAAAAATGGGGCAAGACCTGACTTTCAGAATCAGCCCGGGAAAAAAATAACTATTTTTATTGATTGCCCTGTTGGTTGTTTTGGACCACCATCTGAACTTTTTTGTTCTTGTACCTTTTTTGTGTGTGTGTGGTCACCTTCTTTTTTTTGGGGGGGGAGGGGTGGGGCTGCCCAAGAAGATTACTTGTTCCAAATCGCACGCAAAGAGTATACACATGGGTAACCATCCCTAAGGGCCCAGCATCACGAGAAAATTAATTTCTATTATTTTTCTCATGATATTTTTTAGTGGGTGTCTGCCATGTATCATGCTAAAAGAAGTGAGATTTTGGTTTTCAGAACGGTCTGCCCTTTGTCGAGCCCCTTGTCATGAAGGAGAAATTCGATTTAATACGGTGCCTGAAGGATAGACTAGAAACTTTCTGCCAGTGTTTTACAAAATTTTGGAAGAGGGCTTGAGATAAACCAATGGATAGTTTTTAGGGCAAGATGGAAATTTTTTCAAATTACTCATTGGTTTGCATGAAAGGGTGAAATAACATCTACTTACATGCCCAGAAAACAATAGAAATTTAGCACCTTGTTCTATAGGCTTGGAGCAAATTTAATGGTGACAATTGTGAATTTGAAACCCTATTGCTAACATCCCTTTTTGGCCGGCCGTCCCAAATTTGGAAGAGAGGCAACAAAACAATGGGAACAACAATAGAATGGTGGGAACAACAATAGAACGATGGGAACAACAAAATGATGAAAACATAACAAGAATACCTTAACCCTAAGGTCAGTTTCATCATTAAATAATCCTCGAAATAGTGAAATGAAATTTTGTGAAAAAATGAAGTTGAAATGTTGAAACTCATCATAATTATTTTCACAGGCTACACTCAAAATAATTTCATTTACTCATATCACAATTTTAATAACAGATGATGGAAAAAATACATATAATTTTAAATTTTAGAAATGAATTCGTTTTTTGAGAAAAATAATTATTCATTTTGTCAATGTGGAAATTGACCCTAGGCTACGGTAGAAGGAAAACAACACCAAAAAAATTGAGAAAGATTATGAGGGGATTGCAAGGTGCTAGGAAGCACATGGGGGTGCCAAGAAGGATACCAAGAAGGACAACAAGGGCACCAATAAGCAAACCAAGGGATGACATCAATGATGGGAAGCATGCAAGGGCATTAGGGAGCCCCTTAGAGGACATTGTGAAGGATGCTAAGTGCACTACAAAGAGGTAAGTTCAAACCTTTGCTCAAACCAAAATATTGAAATTGAATTTTGGTTAGTTAGAAAATTCCAGTGATGAATAATCAGAATTGGTATATGGGGGATTTTTTTGGAATCGTTTGTATGCTTGTCCATGGACCATTCCAAAGACAATTTAAAAAATAACTATCTTATTTCAAGCTTAATTATTTTATTTTATTTTATTTTTTTTTATTAACTTTCTTAATAATTATTTCTCACCTTTCCTAATAGCTACTTCCATTTTATAACTATCTCATTTTTTTCCCTTATCCACCAACATGGATTTGAAAAAACAAAATTAACATGTGTTTTTTCATGTTCATGCAATGTATAGTAGTTTAAATTAAATTAGACATTGACATAAGTAATGATGAATTATTGAAAACCACATGAAACATAAGAAAAAAAAAGTTGATCGTCACTTGTAGTGCACAATAGCATGGAGCTCAAACTTATTTGGTAAAAATTTAAGAAAAAAACATTGCTATTATGGATGCTCAGAAGGTCTTTAAGGACTTGTTTGTTAGGCATATACTAAAAAGCATATTTTTTTAAGGACTTATTTGTTGTTGGAACCTAATCCAATGTGAATATGGTTATAATTTGTTTGTTGATAGAAACTTAATCTTGTGTGAATAAGTATTTAACTATTTTGTGTTTGTTTGGTATTATCACAAGGATTGTTTCCAAAGTATCATCTTTGGTGATGCTTTTTAAAAAAACACATATGAGTAATGAAAGCATGGTTGATGTTATTTTTGTGTAAGTGATTCATTTCTATAGGTGTTTTGAACTTATTTGGATTCTTCTAGTTGCAAGTGAGTAAATTTTGTAACACCCGATATTTGTGTGCATGCTTTTATGTGTGTGTGTTTATTAATAGCGTTGGGAACTAATCCAATTGTGCACAATAACCTTTCTATCAACCTTGCAACAAACGACATTAAAATCCATATGCCTAATGAAGTTCTTGGGAACCAAATTAATAGTTGTTTAATCAAATATTGTTGTATTCATAAAGGCAACTAAACCCTTGATAATTATCAAAATGATTATTAAGGTTTGTAATTATGGTTTTCAAAATCATTTAAAAATTAGTTTTAAAACATAATTGTGCTTTAAAAATTTCTTGACTACATGCCTTATAATCGTTGATTCTTAATTGTCAATTCTTTGAACTTTTTGAAGTAATTGGAATTGACAACTATAAAAAATCAAGTGCAGCAAACCCATGTTAATTTTTAGTGAGGTTTAATTATATACAATAACTAGAAATGAAATTGGTAAAGACCCATGACACACCTCATATTTAGGATTTTTGAATTTCTTAAACTCACCCCTAAATACATACCTTGTAGACTTCCATTTAACATAACCATAAGCATACCCAACCTATCATAAAATATGTGAAAAAGATATTTGAAAAAAAATTCATTTCAGGACCTAAGTGCATACCTAGAAAGGGGTTCTCATTTAGCTTGGATTCATTTTGTTGAATAGATAGCAAATCAACTTGAAACTTAAGATGACATGGAATGTGGAACAAACTAAATATCCTTTTGTTTTGAATGTGTGATTTATGAAAATGGGCACTACACTATTGTGGTGTCACATCAATGTAAGAAAGTGATGATGGTTTAACATCATTGATGACAAGTGGTAGCATGAATGGATCATTGTAGGCTATGGATTGTGTGGATAAAGTTGATGTTGAAGATCATATTTTTTGACATGCACATGACTAGTTTGAGGAAGAAAGGTGTTGTATGTAAGCCTTTCAATTGGAATTTGTTCACATGGGCATTTTACAATTTGAAAAATAACCAAGCTATTGGTCTTACTCAAAATTTAATCATGCAATGCATCATTTGTCATAATAAGATGGTGGGTCTTGAAATTCTAACCTTGCACACTAGGTACTAGAAAGGTATCATTGCTTATTATAAGTCAAAATGGCATGTTTGCCGTGTAAAAACATGCAGAGGTGGGGCACAACACTTTATTGAAAAAATATATAAAAAAGACAACTTACTAGTTGCCCATGAACTTTACTTGATCATGAGTCAATCAATAAATGACCACATCTTACATCAAAGTGTGATATTTATATATATTTTTTTACAAATCAATTTGTTGCAACCCTAGCCTTGGGCTTCTAATAAGGTTGGGGCATGAAAGAGAACTTTGATTGGGACAATCTCTCAATATTGAAGCATATTCCCACAAATGTGGGAGAGTGCAAAGAAGTGAGTCCCAACTAGGTCGTGTGAATTAAATGAATTTGGGTTGTTTGTGATTATGTCCTAACATCATTTGATTTGAATTTGTGCTAACCAATTGGTTATTTGGTTTGTGTAAATTAACTTATCTATGAGCTTGTATTAACACCTTCATCCTAATCCCATCCTATTTTTTCATGCCCTTTTGACTTTCAACTACATGCAATGAAAAAGTGCACCATGGGTTACATTCCATTGTAATTCCAAGAATTTAAAAAAAATACTTACCCCTAATATCATTTGACAAGCCCAAAAACATCTCCATTCAAAATAAAATATTGAACACATGTTGCTTTCTTGGAAGATGTAATTAGCTTGTTTGAGGTTACAAAATTAATAGTGCAACTATGGCTCCTAAATTACAAATGTTCCTTAACATGTTTTGTTTAGTTTAGAAAATTCTTGTGTATGTGAAGAATGAGAGGTTCAATTTGCAAACTTGTGTAACTATTTTGAACTCCATGGTTTCGTGTAAGAACTTGGTTGGGCTAGAACCATTTCATAGGTTTTGTTTTAAACATGATTGCAATCACAATCAAATGAGCCAATAATGATGAAAGACTCAAGGATTATAGTCCTTTTTGTGGTCATTTCACTTTTTCATAGAAAGGATTTTTGGGATGAAATCTTTTGCAATATGTTACTAAAAATACATATATATTTTTTCAATACATCACATTTTTTGTATTAACTTTTCATGAATAACTAAGAATTTATTAAAATTTTACAAATTTTACCAAATTCTACGTTTTGTTTTGAAAATTTATCTTAATTTCAAATTGCATGAAATATATTAATTATTTAATGATTTATTTTATTTTTTTAATAAAATATAACTTTGTTTTAAATGTCATGTACATTGCACCCCATTTACATGTGGTAAAGGACTCTTGAAAATTTAAAATTTTGTTCAATAGATTTTTAATTTTTAAAATTTTAAAATTTCACAACTTTCAAATTGTGAATGCTTTTTGAGTGTGGATAATCAATTAACATCATCTCAAATTTTTTCCTCATCAAAATTCCTTTATAAAGAGAGTCTTTAGTTTAGTAATTTGCAAAATTGACTGCTTTTGATGCAACTATTGTTCAAGTTCAAAGGTCCTTTATTAAAACCAAAACCCCAATTTGTTTATTTGAAATTTTTTTTTGAATTTTTCAACATTCATATTAGTCATTTAACACTGCATTCTATGACTAACATGACATTAAAGTGGCACCACAAAAATATATATCTAACAAAATTACAATTTTTATAGAATTTTGATGGTTGCCCGACGTGCTTTTTGGCTTGTTTGATTGTGATTGCACCCACATGCCTTATCCAAGGTTACTAATTCACACTAGTACAAAAACATGTTTTCTATGCCTTTAATATTGTGGCTACAAATGACAATGATCATTGAGTTACTTGTCCAAAATGACCGTACCAAGTTGTTTTTGTTCATTTTGGCCTCCCACAAATATTAGGTACATCCGATATGACTAGGTCAACTATTCATTCTAATCAAATCAAACACTACCAATTACACATGGATTGCGTGATGCCTACATGGTGGTGTCAATGCCTACAATGGTGTGACTCATTTATGTCCCTTGAAGTATATTGTGACTTGCAACATGTTATGTGTGCATGATCTCAATCATTGAGAATGTTGCTTTGCGTACTTATGTGCCAAGTGTGTATATTTGTTCCCTAGTCTTCATTTAAATTTGTGTGACAAGAAAGTAATTTCTTTTTTGCCTGCAATTGTGCAACCATTGCCAAACCCTACAACAAATAAAATGAAGATGTAAAATACACAAGAGCCATGCCATGATATTTGCATTCTTTATATTTAGTTTCTAGTCACTACTTTTCAGATATTGTTATGGACAATCAATATAACAATATGTATTACAATAGTGTTTTGCGAATTGTTGCAAAATTTCAAAAACAGCCTAGTAGTCTAGTGCAATAGCAAATTGACAAATCTGAATCCACAATTTATTGTGAGAGGAATGGAAGAAGTTCAAATGTACATATTAGAAACCCTGGGAACCATTGTTATGGTCACCTTAGAAATCAAAACTATGGGGAGGTCCCATGGCCATTTTTTCAATGGTACCACATCAGATAACCATGTTCAACTATGGTGGTACAATGATACTCCTAACCATGCTACAAACAAAAATGAATACAATATTTTGGTTGCCAAGACATGAGAGTACCGGCATCACCAATAGTCCTTGCAAGAACAAACACCATGCTCATCTGTGTGCTCTTGATCGCCTACTACAAATGTATGCACCTCATTATTCTCTTCAATTCAAGTTGTTTGTTCACACCTCTTTCCAAATTTCTCTGCCATTCAACATTCACAGAGAGACAAGCATCCATGTTGTCAGCAGCAGCATAGATGTTCAATAGCAACACATAACCTGCAGCATTTTCAGGCTCCAATTCAAGAATTCATTTAGTGACACAACCTCCCATCTCCATCAACGACCCACATTATTATGGAGCTCTGCTCCGGATACCAAAGTTCCAAATAGCCAATATTTGTTGGATATCTGAACTAGACATTATCATAAACTTCAAGTCTGGGCATTGGATATGCTCAAGGCAAGCAAGCAGGGGCCTAGGGATCAAGTGCATCATCACTGTGCACTCTGTATGCAAAAGCATTTTAAGTATGCAAAGAGTTTTATATCTCTGACTGCTGCGGCATGTGGATGAGAGATCCTATTGTATCTGCTGCTGAGTAAAGAAGAGCAGATTTAGTGCCTTGGGTCCTTGATGCAGCATTAGAAGGTGGGATTGCCAACAAGATTAAAGGCAGATATAGAGCCTCCAACCTATCCCAACCTTTTAGGTCAAGATCAGCATACTGGTTTCCTTATGTCCCACCATCACATAGCTACCAGCTTTTGGTTTAGCACAATAAAGTCTTGCACCTCTCACAGTTGCTAGACATCTTGCGAGAATAGGTTGCTCAAGCACACAAAGCAATGTAGATAAACAGGTAATGGACTTGGATCATTATGGGAAGCACAGCAACTTTTTCAACCATGACCCTGACTGTGATACTTGCATGCTGGGAGGCACTTACCATGCATTTAGAAAGATTTGCTGCCTCTGAGCGGCAGTCATAATTAATGACTTCAGATATCTGCCAGCATTTGAGGGTCCTGCAAATCTTCACCAGGATCCTGTAGATACAAACACTGCAGATCTGCAGACTTCCCAATGTAGACAAGCACATATCTAGCTTGGCTGGTGCAAATGGGTAATGTCATTTTGTTGCTCTACACATTTTGTAAATGACATTACCCATTTGCACCACCCAAGCTATATATATGGTTTCTAGTAGTCCCCCCTTGTGTGTTGCTCTAGCTTGGGTGGTGCAAATGGGTTATGTTTCATTTTGTTGCTCTGGCTCTTGAATCACAATAGTGGTGGTAGTTAATTTGTGCAGAGTAAGGCCCACAGTCAAGGGCCTTACAGAAAGTAACGATTTGCTGAAATTTTATGACAGTTGAGATTATCCAAGAAATCAGAAGGCGAATCATCTACAAAGCTAAAATGCAGAAGATACTTGAGAAAAAGCCAGAAGATACTTCCCTTGGGCTGAAGAGCCCATCTTGGAACTCAAAGGCCCTGGCATTTATTAGAGGTCAAATTCTGTCTAGAATATGCCATCCAAATACACTACAAATAAGTCATCAGGTCTCTATGGAGAGATAAAAACTCAGGTTGGATCTGGTCAATGCTGAAGAAGAGCTGACAAGCTTGATTTGGATGTCTGATAAACACATTGCAAAGCATATGCATATTGGAGATTTTATGTTTCACTGAACTAGACAGCTTAGTTCTGGGGTTTGATAAAATCCCAATGGAGAACTATCGTAGAACTATGGCATTATGACTTATAATGATGGATATAGAGAAGTTTGTCTTGCACTGTTGAATACTCAAAGTGAGCAAGATTGTAGTTTCTGGGTAGACATTGACTAGATAAGCAACCTAATAACCTAATGCACAACATCTACGTCTGTTACATACTTTCCCCAATTGAACCATGTTCCATCCTTGGCAGCATTTCATGTTATGACAGATGGATGTCATACCTTGATTGATTGGTGGGTCTTGAGTGCAAGATGTGAGACAAGATAAATTTGCGAAGAATACAACCTTAGCAACAATGATTGGCATGGCAATCATAAGAAGAGAAATATGGCACTTGATGTTCCCAGCTATCTCCAAGAGGCACAAATCAACCTATCAATGTAATCTTTCATGCAGTAAGTAAATTATGCACATATAAGTTGTGTCGGTCGATAGGAAATGCATGAAACTGACCTTCATTTGTGGGCATTGAACTTGGCACCATAGTGCAAATGGATGTGGAGTTCAGCAGTGATTATGTGAAGATTTCACCCAAGTTCTACCTGGGTGAATTGGAAAGGCCTTAGTAGAAGTGGCTTTATTTTGGGATGAAGTGTAATATGTTGATACGAACTCCTTTTGGGATGACATGAAGATTTTTTGTGCGCATTGCAGATAATATGAAAATACAAAATCTTTCTCATGAAGACATGTTTTACTACCATAGTAGAGTACATTGGCAGCTTTGTGACACCAATTAAGTTATTTGTAGAAATAGTGAAATTTTTTAAACAGATATTTTTTTCAAAGAACAAAATTTTGTGAAGGAAAATAGAATGGAAGGGAATTAATTTTTGCCTGACATGGAACCTGCAAATTTAATTAATTATTCAACAGACATGTGTTGAAGCTGCCCTTGCACTACTGTATAAGCATGTACCTAACTAAACAAGAAGTAATGAAATTAGGGGATGGTTACGGATGTCAAGGTGTTTTGGGGGAGGGGGATTCTAGGGTAATGGGTTTTATTGTAGACTCCCATTTGACAAGGAGAATTCAAGTAGTAATAGGAGCTGAGAAGATTTTGCTGAACATTGCTTGATGTCATAAACCTTCCAATTTCAATGAAGATGTTGTATTGGGTTGAAATTTCGTTTAATTGATTGGATGTTTTTAGAGTGTCGCAATTGAATGTGCTTGAATGTGTATTTGTTAAACTTTTGGTTTTAGTTCTATGTGAATATGCAATTGTAATGTGTGAATATGTGCACACAAGTGTTTTTAGCTAGCTTTCTTTGGGTTTAGCATTTGGTTGAGGTTGTGTGTGACATGCATGTGCATGTATTGTGTGTGGATATGTTGTGAGAAGTACACAAAATATATGGCACTTGCACACACAATAGAACAATATAAATTGCATATCCTAAATGTTGAACCCTAATCTAGCAATCTAAAATTAGTAGACATGTCCAAAATTATATAGGTAATCTAAGATGTTCAATACATGCCACGTGTGCTCAAAATTAAAAAATTGTTTCTTAACACAACAAACAATCAAGTTAGACACACAATGTTGACATTTTCAACATTATATTTAACATTTACGTCAACAAGTACTATTGAATGGTTAGTCAATAGAATCATTACATGTCACACCACATTCACTAGCATCATTAGATAATCTAGTCCTAACAAACAGGACACATGTTATCCGTTCAGTTATCATTACCTGTGGCACTTTATTCAAAACATACATGATATGCTAAACATTGTTAGTCATTTTCTCAAGATTCATGTGACTAACTTGTTACTTTCTGCTTGCCATAGATAATTAGTTGTTTTTAATAGCAACATTAACCTATTTGGGAACCCATTTTATTTCATGATAAAACACACCATAAAAGACATGATTTATAATGGTGTCAGGGAAAAAATTACACATTTATAAAAACATGTGAAAGTTGACATCCAAAAGTGTATTATTTGGTTGAAAAAATTGGGCAAGAGGAAGTAATGTGCACAAGTTTTTGATCGAGGTCTAAACATTTGAAAATGACAATGAAAACTAGTTATGTGATTTGATCCAAACCATTTTATGTTTTTAATTCTAGTCATTTAATTATATGTTTTTGTTTTAATAAATCTTGTTTTTGTGCCATGGTTTTTTATAATAGACATGGAAGGTTTTATGGGTGTAGTTGCATTAACATGTATCATTAACAATCATAACCACTTTTTAATTTTCGTTATTTTAAATTGTAAAAAAGTTAAATTACAAAAGGACTTGCTTTTATATAATATTTTTTTCAATATATTGGTATACATATCCAAGAAATTTAGAATCAATTTAATGAATTAAAAACACACATTTAAAAAAAAATCTATGGAACCAATGTTTTAAAATAATAATTAAGCAACAAAAACACACAAAATGCAATTTGAATTTTTTTTAATGACATAGTTTTGGAATTTTTTTAATATAAATCTTAACATAATAATATTTTAAAAATTGAAGATTTAAAAAAAATTCAAAATGATGTATTGAAAAGATTTCAAGAATATTTTTGAAAAGAATAATGAAAATAATGGTTGGATTTTCATGGGTTTTTCATTTTAATGTGAAGGTTGTAGGGTTAAAAATCAAGTGTTGTTGTTCCAAAATGCATTGACTTTTCAAAGGACTATTGCTTTGTGTTATGGTTGACAAAATAAAGCTTTGTAAAATCACATACCCTTTCTTGAACAATTTGTGAATCAATGGTGAAAGTTTTGTTGCCAATTGTGATTAGTTGTGTTTTGAATTAAAGCCATGGGCATTGGTTCCTTGGAGATGCCTTACATTTTATCATTTCAACATACCATGAACTTCATGAAAACTTTCATGTCAAATTTTTCTTAATAGCCTTAATGGATTTAGAGGAAAAATAAATTTGTTATTGATCATAAATTTGAAAAATTTGTGTGTTGCATGAATTGATAGGTGTTGGAAGTCCTTTACCTTTGCTTAGATGTTGTTACTAATGAAGATTTGTGTGACACCATCAATATAATTATAAACACATTGAAAAGCCTTGTTTCAAGAGAGTTGCATGGTTATTGTCATTATCTTAGTAATGTGGATAGTTTCAAATGCACCTTGACCTAATGGCACATGGAAAAACACACCTCTCTAATTGTTGTTGTGTTCTTGAGATAAGTTTTAAACATATTGGCTAGCCAAATTTTTAAATACAAGTTGATTTTTGTTAGCAAGAATTGACTATCTAATCCACATGTTGGGCGCCCCAAGTGTTTTGATTTTGCATTTATATGTGGGCTAAACTTGGATTAATTAATAGAAGAACTAGATGTTGAATTTGGAACAAAATGAAATGTGAAGAATTTGCACATAATTTTGTTACATAACATGTTCATTTTGATGCATTTGATTTATGTTGGGTTTTTATTTGAATGTATCAATGTTTAAAGTTTGTAGTTTGTTGACATTGATGTGTAACTAAAGATGGATTAGTGATTTTAGAGATTTTGCTGATGTTTCTAATGAACAATCATCATGGAGTTCAACAAGATGAAAATTGTTAGTGTCTTATGTGTTGTTGCATGTGACACATAGGTAATTACATAGTGGATTATTGGAGATGATGAAATAAGTTCCATGTTAGGGTTTTAACATAGAAAACTCTTTCCATGCATGCTTCCAATTTTGGTGGGGGGTATTTGTGAAAGATACAAGGCTGAAAAACGCAGAATTTCTATGTGTGTTGTGTGTACTTTGTCATCTTTGTGTCTTTTGTCTATTAACTAGCCGTTTAGTATTTTGTGTTTTTTGTGCATCTTCTATGTGCATCATTTGGAAGGCTTTTGTTTTTCATGCCTTGTGTTTTATTGATTTGTTTTGTGTTTTGTGTATGTTGTGTAGCTTGTATTTAGTGTTTGTTATGTGTTTATGTCATTTGTGTGTCTTCTATGAAGCTTGAGTCAAATTAGTCTTTTGTTGTTTTATATATTGTGTATTTCATGTGGTGTATTTTCAATGTGTTTGTGGTCTTGTGTTTTTTTATGGGTGATTTTCAATCTTAGGTCCCATATGTCTTATGTCTCATGATCAATGTGTTTTTTGTGGGTCTTTTGTTTTCTATATATTTATTATATATTTTGTGTGGCAAATGATGACTATTTTTTTTGTTTGTTTTCATTTTAAAAAAAGGATCACATTAGCATGGAACAATCCATGTTCAATGGAGGATATCTATCTTTGTTAATCCTTAGAATGTGTGCACAATTTGTTGATCTAATTTTGTCGTTAATGATTTAATCTTTGATGGATATGAGTTAGGGGGGATGGAATTTTGAATATGGAAAGGACAAGAAACTTACACCTAATAAACCATTTTTGACAAAATATCATATTTGTTAATCACAAGGTTGTTAATTTTCAAATAATTTGTGTTAGGTTTGAAGGAGTATTTGTCCAATTTCAGTTGAAGGGCTTGATATTTGAATTTTGAAGTTGTACCACGAATACATAACTATAACATGATGCAAAAGTTATTGGGTCAAAACATAAAAGAAAGGTGCCAAGGTCACCAAAATAAAATTTTTTTTTCAAAGACTACACATGACACATGTCATTTCTATGTTGATTTATAACTTGAAATTTGTATTTTGGATACCTAGTTTAACACTACATGTTAGATATAAATACATTTTGACTACAGATTGATTTCATATCATATATATTATACATTCATGCCTACTATCACATAAATATGAACAACTTTTGTTAAGTTCACATTTTCAAAATCCAAAATTTTAAAAGTCAAAAGCACATTTGAACCAAATGTGTTCAAATCAATTAAAAAAATAACTTTCATGAATTCAAGTCCTTTTGCCCTTTTAATCATAATTGTTAAAATCCTTTTCAATTTTTAGAAGGAATAGTGCACATTTGGTTGTAAAAAAGAACGTTTGGAAAAAAAAAAAAAATCATTTTTGATGTTGAGTGCTTTGAACATGCAAAAACATTTTAAGGAATGTCTATTCACTTGGGTGGCTCCTTTGACTATGTTTTTACCCTATTGGATTTTTAGATCACATTAATAATATTTCATTTAATTTTTAGTATCTTAATACTTAGGTTGGTTAGGCACCAATTAAATCATTTTTGGAATAGCCAATTTTTAAAAAAAATACTTGCCAATCATGTCAAAAAGTTTAATGAAACTTTCAAACAATATTTTATTATTTAGTATGATGTTGAATTTTAAATTTTATCTATTTTTATTTTTGAAAAAAATTGAATAAAAAAAATATTACTAAACACCTTCATTTTTCATCTACATTTTCAATGAAAATCTTATATACTAGTCATAAGTTGTAGTTGCATCTACGACTATAATTTGGTTCAACCCTTCCTATAGTTGCATATTCAACTACAACAAATTACAACTACATGGACATGTACGATTAACACATTATTAGTTGTAAAATAAGTTGGTTTGGATAGTAGTCGCATAATAGTTGTAAAAATATGGTCATAATGGACAACATTTCTTCTAATGAATCTTCGGTCGACATGTGAAAACATCTAGCTATCAAGGTTAGTTCTTTGCCAATGTCTCATGTTAATTTTCTTTCTCATTCAAATCTCATGGAACATGTGCTATCGGAAATGGTTTAAAAGACCATGGATTTGCATGTGCTGCCTAATCTTGAAACTATAACCATAGTTTCTGCATGTTTAGTTTCATATTTAGATGTCCATAAGTGGGGTAGACATTTTTCCATTAATGATTAATTATTTGGATGAAAGTTGGATCACATAACATGCTATTGTAGGATTATTTGAAATTTAAGAACTAATGGTACCGGGTTTTGCAACTTTAAGGTTTGTTGGAAAAATTTGGATTAATCCACTATGTTCTTGCATTTGTGAAAGATGAAGGTAGAAATTTGGGATCCATGGCTACAACATTGTGATTTATTGTTGATTATGAGCCTTTGAAAATTTTGTGAATGTATGAAAATACTTGTTTTGGGCATGTCATGTTTAAAACTTGTTAATATGCAACAAATGATGATAAGGTTTTAGCAACACTAACTTTGGTGAATGTGAAAGTTGCTCCAGCTAGATTGTAGAAAATAATTATGTGGACAAAGAAATTGGGGAAAGGGAAGTAAGAAGGGGAGAGGGCATGCATGGATAGTGGGTTGCAACCTTGGAAGTTGAAAACTCTCGTCAAAACAAGGTTTGCTAGCAAGGTAATCATGTTTGAAGAAACTTTGGAGTTCAAAGCAACAATTTTATTGTGTTATGGCAAGTAGAAAACATCAAGTTTTCAATTGCAAGTCTCAAAGGCCCAAGTGTGGGCCATTGTTAAAGTTGTCATTATGTGTTTGAATGTAGTGGTGATTTCATGTGTGTTGAGTCAATTTAGAGCTCATTGGTTGCTATTTGATGCCTTGGTGACTACAATCAATCTCATTATGGTGGAATTTCAACAAGATCCCTTTGCTAATGGGAGTGAAACATGTGACTAGTTTGATGTTGAGTTCCATATATTGAACAAAAAATATTGTAGGAGGTGGTGAAGGTGATAAAACCCTTTTTGCAATTTTTGAAAACATTTGATTCTTGCTAGGTTCATAATATGATAGAATCAGTGTTGGATCCTCATTATAAATCCTTGTGGGTTGTTAAGAATTATGTGGGGCATGGGAATGCAATTCAACTTGCACTTGAGAATGAAATGAAAAGAATCATCCCACTTTTGATGATAGTTTTTGAAAGGTTAAACCTTTTTATCCAAGCACAAGTGGTTGTTTCAATTGCTGAGCTTCTTGTTGAAGAAGAAGAAACCCATAGGTTTGGTGTTGGGGCATTCATGGAAGAATTTTAATGGGCATTGGTTACTAGGGAATTGTCTTTATTTTATAACCATCTATGTGTGCAAAGCCATTTGTTTGGTGGAAGACCCAAACCATGAAGGCCAACTTTCGAATGTTGACTTCTTTACAAAATATTTTTTTAGGATTTTGGGGTTTCAAATTGAAATTAAAAAAATGTTCAACTTGGTTAGTGTTTTGACATTTTTGAGGCGTTGTTGTTTACAAGTCAAAAATTTGGATTGCATTACCAATATCATCAACAATTGGCCTGATGATTCACATTTGAATTACAAACCAAATGCAAATTTGAAAAACTATTTGAAGGTTGAAGTTGGTTTAGTCAAGGATAATTATGAGTTGGTCGAAGAAGTTAAATATTTCGAGGAACTACATGATTATTAGATAATTCATTCAAACCTTAAACCAATTATTTTTCTTTTTTTGCAATTCTTGTCCAATTAACCAAATGACCTTTATTTTTTTGTTTGATGTGGTAAGTTTGGTGATTTATAAACCAGTTTTTGAAGTTCAACAAGTTGTTAGAGGATTTTGGTTTCTTGGGCTTCTATTTTGTGGGGTTGGGGTGGTTTGATGTTTGTGTGGGTGTTGTTTTGTGTTTTGGAGGAAAATTATGCTATAGTGGGCAAAACTTTGTGAAGAAATGAGGTTTAATTCTCTTGCAAGCTACTTTATGTTTTTTTGTTATTTTGTTTGCACATGAACTAACATGTTCAATGTCGCAACCTTAACATTGGGTTTGTGACTAAGTGTGGATTGCCAGTGCCCATGAGGCCAAGAGAGTGTGTTTAGGTGTGAAACACACTCTCAAAAATGGGGGAGAATGCAAGGGATGGAACTTAATGACTCCCAAATGCACTCCCATTTTGAGAGTTGCATTCGTGCGAGAGTTGTGAATGTTCAGAACCTTGGTTGGAAAAGGCAAACAAGCACCAAATTGAGTCACCAGGAAACCATTAAAAAGGTTTTGAAGCTTAGATGCTTAAAGTGCCTTTGCATTGTTCATTTAAACTTGATTTGCATGAGTTATGATCAAAAGAAAAAGTGGGAGTCAAATTGGAAATTTGATTCCCATCACAAACCCTTTGAAAGCAATTTTGGGACTCCCATTTGGAAGTCTTGAGGAAAAGTGACATTTGGATGTAGTCCCTATGGAAAGGTACATAATATACTATAGGGAAGGGAGTGGTGCCTCTTCCCAAAGGTTGCGGGCCGTGTGAAACTTGTGTTTGAAGTTGTTTTTATTAAGTCCGTTGCACCACTTCCATTCAATTTACATTAACCACATTCTTTTTTTGGTGTGTAGGTTGATTTCATTTTGAATTATCGCTTGTGAGTTTGTTTTGATCCCATCGCGGAGCTCCAATATGCTCTTTTCTTTTTAAAGTGCTGCGAGTTAAGGAATGTGCCCCAACTTTTTTCTTTCTCCATTGTTTCGCTCTAGAACCCACATTTGGGTCTTTTAGGGATTTTGGGGCGCAACATTGAATTTGTTGATTGTAACCACTATACATAACTAAAGGAAACTATGATTTTGAAAACCAACAAATGCATATTTGAGAAAGAATGAAATTTGTTCATGGATGCATAATTGGTAATATAATATTTTTTTGATAAGATATTTAGATGCATATCCTTATATATACTAAGAGAAAATTTTAATTTTGTATTATTCATATCATGTGGATAAATCTAAAATCCTATAATTGGCCAACTTTGGTTGATAACAAGTATCTAACCTAAAATGACCATTAACTTGTTCATTATACTAATTAGTTCATGTTATAAATATGTTTTTAGCCTTTAATTAGCTAGAGGCCTTATGCTTCAATATTTATAATTTGTCAAAAGTGCACCTCAGTTGTAGTACTTATAGCCACTAATCTCATATTCAAAATAGGTATGCAAAAAGAAAATTGTGAAACTCAGCAAACATTCACAAAAACAAAATAGGCACTCTGAAAAACAGAAAAACCTCTCCTTTCCCTACAATCAAGAATTTTAAGGAAAAAAGGGAAATTTTCATCAATGATAATGCTTACGTCAAACAATTTGGGGGGGGGGGGCTGGATGTGAGAATGTCTATGAAGATCATAACGAGTGTGAATATTATATAAGAGACCTCGCCAATGAGAGCATGCCCTATAGCCCAAAAATTTGGGCTAATATTTTCAAATTGGGGTGGGCAAAAATCTCACCGTTGAGGAAGTGTCCCCAACAAGGATCCTTGTCAATTTAAATTCTTGGGTTTGCTCAAAACTTTCCCCCACTACTTCACTATCTAGAGTGCACTAAGGGAGTGAGACTTCTCATGCACCCTTTACCTTTCGTTGGTCCAACAGTAGTCACCTTGTCAGGAAATTTTTCTCTTGGAAATCTCTATTTGCTTCATGGCAACCAAAGGCAAGTGCGAGAATGGTGAGAGGGGTAGGCCAAAGAGGATGTCAAAGTATTGAGCCCCTTACCAGGAGAAGTGGTTTATGCCCTGTGAAGATTCATGTGATGGTGGGAGCTTTTGGGGCAGGTTGCTTTGTGGCCTCTCTACAAGTGCCTCATTCAAATAGGGTTGGACCCATGAGTGAGTTTGGTGAGCTACTCCTGGGCATGCTCTTATAATTCTGCCAAGTAAGCCATCATTGCGTGACCATGGTGGCCCCATCCAACATTGGCTTCGGGTTTTAGGGTTTACAAAATGCACCATAAATAATGGTCCATTCCTTGGCATAAAAGGTTTCAGTAATGCCATGGCTAGTGTCAATAGAGCAACAAGTTGGATGGGTGAATCAGCGGTTGGGTGGCCACCGCCTTACCAATTTGCGCACCAAATCCACCATTGAGGCCCTCTAGAGTCAAAGTGACACCAAAACTCTCACCATTTGAGTTTTTTCTCCTTGTCTATCACAAATTCTAATCTACATATAGGCCACTACACTAAGTCACAAGTTCTAAACCTAATTGGACAATAGGAAGAAAGTATCATATGGGAAGCATGCAAAGGCATAATAAACTAGAAAAATGTTTATAATTTCTTCAACTAGGCAAGACAATTAGGAAGAAAGTATCAAATGGGATCCATGCAAAGGCATAAACCACAAAATGTTTACAATATCTTCAACTAGGCGGTCCGTGCCAAGAATAGATTGGGGGGAGAGGGAGAGGGAGAGTGGATGACTGACTTTTTGTGTGTATGTGTGTGAGACTCTATCTTCCCAGCATGTGTGGGTGCATTGATTTGTGAAACTAAAACTATCTATCTTACTACCTATGGAAAGAAGAAGGCACATGGGAAAAGGAGCTGGAAAGATAAGAGGAGAGTTGGAGGAGAGGAATTATGCTCTGGGTATCCTCTTAGCACTTGCAGCTAGCCAGCTGCTTGCTGCATGTGGGTTGTGTAATGAGTGTTGTTGTTGTTGGGGCAGGGCAATTGGGGGGTTTGTATTTTGTTTTTTGAAAACTGAAAACCCAAATTGGCCTTTCATGATGCCCAAGAGCCAAGAGAGACTTTAAAAAGGCTACAGTAAAAAAGTAAAAGGAATCTCACTCACTCAGATGCCTCCCTTTGCTTTCTCTGCTTGCTTAGTTGACCTATTATTTTTAAAATTTAAAATTTAAAATTTAAAAAATAAATAATGACTATTTAAAAATTAATGTTAAAAATTTAATTAATTAATTAATTTTTGGATTTGGGTTAGAAATTGCTGACCTTAATTAGTTTTTGTTACTTTATTTTTCACCTGTTTTTTAATAAAAAAAGTTTTGTTATGGGAAGGAGACCTGTAGTACCTTGGCAGCTTTGGCACATGTCTATCAAATAATTAATTAGTTTTGAATATATTCCATCTTAGAAATAGAATATGGCAAATATTATTCATTTTCCTTCACAGAAATTACTTTTTGAGAAACCTTTTTTTGTGTGAAAATTTCAGCATTTCTAAATAAATAAATAAATAAAATTTTTGTGGCCTTTGCAAATGGGGACTATGGAAATGTATGTGTGGTACATATGTACTATTATATTACAAACTAGTTTTTTAAAAAAAGTTTTGTACTATATGTTGCACTTGTCAGCCTTGGGTGTACTAGCACCCATGTTGGTACCATGGAAAAAATCTCAAAATCTATTTAAATATTACAAATATCCCATGCGTTTAGACAAAATCAGGGTCTCACTTGGGAACTTGGGGAACTTGATGTAAACCCAATGGGAACATGATATGAACATAACAAAAGATCCCTTCCCCCCCCCCCAAAAGAAAAAAAAACTTGACCCCTCATGAGTGCATGCTGAGCCTTCTCATTGGTTGCATAAAACTATTATTATTTCCAAAACTATTTGTCACCGTTTTTGACCTGCGCAAACATATTCGAATTTGCGAGGATGAAAGTTTAAGATGAATTATGAGACCAAACCCTAACAAGGCGTGGGAGGATGAAAGTTTCAGATGAATTATGAGACCAAACCCTAACAAGGCGTGGGAGGATGAAAGTTTAAGATGAATTATGCAACCAAACCCTAACAAGGTGTTGTAAAACTACCTTTAATAGGTACTCATTATCAATTGCCTTTTTGTGAGTGTATGACAAGATGGTTGTTATGAGTTGGACATGAAAATACATAATAAGTTTAGTGTGGTGGATATTACTAAAGTACCTATTGAAATTCAGAAGATGATTTTGAAGAGGCTACATACACACTTTGATTCAAAATACATAGTTAAAAAATAATCATTCAACATTCATTATTCTTCTTCTATTATGAAAATGATCACTTGTTCTAATTGATCTGAAGTTGAAATTGAAGGCATTTAAAAATTCTAATGTATTTTTATCTATAAATTTTGGCTATATTCATACCATATGAGCAATATATATAAAGTGGATAATATGTCTAGAGAGGATAAAATGCCTTGCTTTGTCTTGCAAAGACCCCTCCCCCCCCCCACCCCCCAAGAAGAAATAAAAAAAACCAGAGGCAAATTTTTTCTTTTAAATTAAATATGATTGAACTAAATATAATTGTTTTAATTAGTCAATAATCTTGGTTTGAAAGTAGGCACTAGATAGAACCCTAAAGCAAAGCCAGGTCTACAATTGTATTCAAGCTTGCACGTGATCAGCCTTGCTGACTAGGTTCCGAATGAATGCTATCCAGATTCAATGAATATAGACTGGATCCTGTCCGGAAACACCCCCACAACCAGAATTTCCTTTTTATTTTATAAAATTATACCACTTGCCGTTCATTTGTTTGTTGCTTCAAATTAAATTTGTGTGCCCGGAAAATAAACGCCAACGTTCCGCCTCGTCGACCCGGAACGGAAGGATCATTACCACGGCCGACATTGGTCGGGAATGTCATGGGCCCAAAAGGGGCGGTGAGCAAGAATTTTCTGTATATAAAGCAACATTTTAGCAGCACTGGTCTTGTAGGCGGGAAGTACATTAGCGCACGCACAAAAGAAAAGAAAACGCTCGAATTCAATTTTTATAATTTATTTTTTCTTTTGCTGGAAAAAAAGTTGCAGATTTCGTCGCCTTCTAGTTTGTTGTTGCGAGACAACTGCGGAAACGTTATGCATTTTTTTGTTTTGTTTTTTGTTTTTTGCTCTTGTTTTCCCGGAAAAAAAAGAGTTGTTGCAGAGTTTTTGCAGATTTCGTCGTCTTCGGGTTCGTTGTTTGTCCACGTTTGAACCGCTGTCACCGGATCCGTATATAATCGGAAGTGCCACGGTCTTGTGCAGCTGCTTCATCGGCACTGGAGCACCCTTTCTTCTTCCTCTCTAATTGAACAGGTGATTTGTATCATATTAGCCCTGCTCTGATGTCTTTCTTTCTTGATCATAGCACTTCTTTCTTGATCGCGAGCTTTTGTCGCCGTCTGTGAGTTCTTATATGTCCTAAGCAAGTCTTGACAAGTTCTCAAACTCAAGATCTTCCTTGCTTACATTTGATTTTGTAGACTTTTCCGCCTATTCAACTTCGTCAAAAGATTTGACGCGGGTGAAGTTTGTTTGCAAGCCCTACTTGTGTAGTGCCACATTGCCCTCCTGCAACAAGTTTTCAGGATCTGATTTTCTCAACACATTGCCTTTGATGATCCCGGAGAAGGTGGATCGTCTCAGGGAGAATTTGGATAATCCTTTGAGGTGTTTCTAAACTCTCGCTGTTTTGTGTAGTGACGAGGGAGCTCATTACAGTGCACACGTGCCTTCTCCGGGTCTCGTGACTCGTTTTCGAACTCAATTGATGTGAAGGAAGTCTTCGCTTGCCAATATCGAGCGGTTAGTGAAAAATCGGAGCGGATCGATCGATCTGTTTGTGTGGATGTTTTCTTTTGCATCGATCTGGTGGTTTTTCTTCCTGCCATTAGTACTCATGGCAGAAGGATTTTCTTCATTCACCGCACATTTAGTCACGTTGTTGATGTTTGAAATAGGTCGAGTGATTGGAGTCACGGATTATCGATCGAGAGAGAGAACCTTATGATGCAGACATCCGCGATGGATTGTTGCAGGTACAAAATTGGCGAAATTGAGTTCAAGAAGTCGTCGTTGCGCTGCGAAGTAGAGCACCGCAGCTCTGTCTTGTAGAAGGCCGATAAGGAGTCGCGTTGGTTAGAGGAAATGAGAAAAAATATTGACAGATGGTCTTTACAATAGCGGTATTTCCTCTGCTTTTGCCAGTTCCCGCACGTGCGATTCCCGCGTGCTTTGAGCATTGAAGAACGATTTGAGACTGCTGAGAGCTCAGATCGAGACTTTCAGCCAGAAAAGGAAATGTAAGAATGGAAGTCGTCGATTTGTACAATGCGAATGTATCGACTGCACAATATGGACAGCGAAACTTCAGTGGAGGCGGTACTCATCAGGGTTTGGACTTTCTTGCACACCAAGATCAACACTCAGCAGTGCGTTATTTCGATATGAACAAAGCTGCTGTGCATGGAGGAGTCGATAGCAACAGTAGCGAAGGAGATGCGCAGGCTTCGATCGGCAGCTCGTCTTGGAGCTCTTCCCCAAGCAGATCTGCAAGGCGTCTCAGCAGTAGTGTAGGTAGTATTGCAAAAGGCGATTTATCGTCCGGTTCTCTGCAATCGTTGGAAGAAGTGGTGAGGCAAGTGATTGACAGCGCGCGAGCTTGTGGATACGGCGAGGAGGTTTGCAGGAAGTTCCGCAACCACTTTTCTCGACTGCCGGCTCGGTAATCCTCCATTTCTCCTCTGCTACAAGTGCTTTCTGTCTCGTTCAGCGGCTTAGATTGATCGGTACAGCTTCACTCCATCTAGTCTTCTCTCCTGTCCTTCGTGTTTGCAACCGACGCGTTGAAACCGGACTCGGGCCTAGTCGACCAGTCCTCTACAGTAAGAAAGAAGCTTGGATCCATGCTTCATCATGTCTCTGCTCTTGACGATCGTTTGATCGGACGCAAAGTTTCTTCTGTAGCCAGCTGCCGTCCATGAGACGGGATGGAGTGCTCCAAACTTCCCATGCGAGACAAACTTGTGGCATGCGCCATGAATTATAATGCGTGGAGTTATACTTCCTGCAGAGTTCTCTACTTGGCGAATTCTGTTCGGTGCTTTTGCTTTTCTGCAATGTTCTCATACTACAGGTTTAATATGAAACTGTTCACTGCTTGCATCATTGAATTCAACTTTTTTTTTCTGGTTTCTTTGACCCAAAAAACTCACTTGAGATGAATGTACTGAGTCATCGCGGCCAAATGCATTCGCCGGATGCGGGGCACATCTCCAAAACAAGCCGTAATAATAGAAAGTTCGTTTGTTTTGGAGGCTTCGACTCTTGCAAGGCTTTAATCTGCAGGACTTGAAGTGACCCAAGAACTGCTGCAACAATATGCCATGAGACACTGCTGGTCAGGACTAAGGCCATTCTCCTCTTGAACTAATGCTTGAAACTGCGACTCATCACCAAGACGGAAACCACGTACACAGTCATGTAGATGAAAGTGCGGAATGCTCCATGATCTAACCCAGCTAGCGACGCGCCAGAGCTCTAGAGTTCAAAGCAATGTCATGTATATAGGGCTAGCTCTGCACATTCTTAGGACGATATTGATTCTGGGTTCGCATGATCATCTATGGGTCTTTGTGAGCTGGGCGCAGGTACACTCTAAACATCGATGTACAAAGACACGAAGACGTGCTACTTCATATGAGGTTACTTGAAGAGGCGGGTGACATTGAGATGACCACTTGCAGCCGCAATAGCAGCAAACATGGTGAATCCTTTCCTGTGGCTCAAGTTCATGTCCGCAAAGTTGAACTCGCGGGAGACTGGTCGCCGCCCTATAACATCGATGAATCAGCTGACCTTCCTGCACAGAATAGCGACAACCCAAGTTCGCTGATTGATCATGGCACTGCACATTGTCGGAAGGCTGGAGTCAAGCTGATCCCAAAACCTGCATTTGGAGCAGGCTCAAACCTGGAGAATTTGGTTCGCTCCAGTGCAGGAAGTTCAAAGGTGAAAGTGCACCCAGCTTCTGACTGCGCCAGCCTTGCAAGATCGTGGTCGACACCTCCCCGGAGTACTTCTTCCCTGCTTGATGGCGACGCAGCTCCAGCTGGTGGCAATAATGGCAGCTCTACAGTCCACCATTCCAATCCACAGCGTTCAACAATCAGCCATATCATCTACTCTGATGTGCAATTGGGGCAGGAAGCTGCAGGTATCGTCTGCTATAGCAGCGATCATGACAACGTGAAACCTGTTTATGGATACGAAATCACACTAGCTACATCTGACAGGCATGGTCTTCTCAACTTCTTCACATCAGCTTTGACCAATTCGACGTCGCTCCAGTTGGGCATTAAGGTACGTTTGCATGCCACGTCTCAGAACCCATGGACTTTGTCTCTCTCAAAGTCCCAAAGCCAGCTTGGTTCTACCATTTCTGGACCTACCCATAATCTTATAACAGTTTCGGTTACAATGTCGCTGTGTCTTTCAGGAAGCTCATGTGTTCAGCACCACAGATGGAATGGCGTTAGAGGTCTTCGTAGTGGATGGATGGCCCACTGATGAGGTACAAGCATTTGCACCCAATACCTCCATTTTACAGACCGTTGTCAGTAGTACTCTAGCAGAAGGTTGTCGATGGATCCACCTGCTATTTAAATTCCTAAATCCGCAATATTGAGGTCGCCCCGGGTGGATGCAATATAATTGTTGCAACAACCATATAACAATCTGTCGATCTCAGCTGGATGTCACTATTGAAAGATCTTGCAAGTTATATTAGTGCGAGTTTGAACTTGGGTAGGATCTCTGACACCTCAGGAGTAATAGCAAAGTATTAGATCTGGAGCTCCCGGGCCAGATCAGGATGAAAGTCGTTTATTGGATCTGTTGGAAACAATGTTGCTGCAGGCATGCAGACCTGAAATTCTGATGGGTCTGTGCCTTGTGAAGCAACGTACATTACAATTGTTCAGCAAACCTGACATAAGACACGGTCTATGGTTTTCCTAAAGTTCATATCTCCTCTTTTGTTCAGGCAGAAGAACTTAGGCAAGCGATTCTTTCAGCTCTCATTGAACAGCAGGCTTCTGAATGTCTCTTGTCTCATAGAGATGCCAAGTTGCGAGCAGCTGCAGAATCCATTCAGCTCGAAGATTGGGCCATTGACTTCAACCAGGTGTGTATGCAGGGTTCAACATTCTCACTTCTGGGCGCAGTCAAGAGTCTACGACGTAGAAAAATGAGCAAGTGCTCAGCATTATGGTCTACAATTAGAGGTTTCTCTTTCTAGGGTTTCTTTCAGTTGTCTTCCGTTGGTTGGACCTTCTAACACAATGCCGCTACATACGCACCATCCAAAGATGCAGCAATAATTGTGGTGATCTGTGGGGTTCCTTACAGCTGGTTCTAGGAGAAAAACTAGGGATGGGATCCACAGGGCTACTGTATCGGGGCAAATACTTGGGTCAAGATGTGGCGATCAAGGTTATGGAGATAGACGACTGCCATACTAGTAGTTCAGATTCAGATGCTCCATCCACTACCCCTTCCATCGAGCGCTTGCAGACATTCATTCAGGAGGTGTCCATCATGAGGTACTACATATAAAAATTATTGCAGTGTCTTCACCAGGACCTTCTTGCTTGTGATAAAATATTGTCGATTCCAAGATGCAAGCCTCCACCACCTTGTCTGCTGACAAGTAACAAAAGAATTCAGCAAAACATTCAAACTCAAGTGAATGTTTACTGCATCATGGCTTCTTACTTGTTCCCATGAAAGATTAGGGTCTTAGTATATTCTAGGTACTAGATTTGCATCCAGTGTCTGGATCAGGCATCCATAGGTCACAAAAATCCTAAATCTTTCTCCTTGAGTGGGCTTTAGCATGAACAGTCTTAATGTATTCTGCTAGCAGACAAATGGAAAGGTCAATGAAGAATTTGCACAGTGTTGAAGGTACACCTGCGCCAGAGGGTGGTTCAAAGTTTGAACACAATTAGCAACTGTCATCTGACATGTTTTGATTTTTACAATTGGATCATGCAGACTGGTGAGGCATAAAAACCTGGTGCAGTTCATTGGCGCATGCAGTTGCTGGCCAAAGCTTTGCATTGTAACTGAACTCATGGCAGGGGGGAGGTACATGATTATGGAACTCTTCTCTTATAACTGGGATTTACTCCAGGGCCTTACATTGCACGTTTGCCATTTTGTTTAAGCTCAAGCTTCTTTTGTTACTGTCCTTTAACTAGAAAGATTTGAACAGACTGCCGAGTTACCAGCTGGTGATGTATGGAGAGTTTGGATGACACTTTTACTGCAAATGTGGTCCATAGTGTAACATAGCTCCTCAGGTGATCTATTGGTGAACATTCATAGGTTTTGCAAATGCATCTCCATAGAAAAATGCTATGTAGACAACATTCAATACTGAACCTGGTGAGCAATATGTTTGGGGCAGCTTGGTTGAACTACTGTATCACTAATTGTCCACCAGATCTGATGCGTTCTTTGGGCTTGGAATGGGTCATTGACAGTGTTCGTGATTTGCTGGATAGTCGGCATAGAACCAGCTTAGATATTGCGGCAGCGGTAAAAGTGTTCAGAGATGCTGCAAGGGGAATGGACTTTCTGCATAGGTGAGGTGGCCAACCTGGTGCCTTCATCTATATGCATAACCATTCATACCTGAGCATTTGGTGCTGCAATGGCTGTGGAGTCTAAACCTAAACCTGTGTTCAAACTTAGCATGACATCAGTGGAGAATGTATTATTATATTATATGTACTGAGTTCTTCTCTGTTATAATAGAAGGTTGGACAGATACACATTATTCATTTAAAATTCCTGAGTTCAAACTCATTCTGCTAATGATATCAAACTGGAATTAGCATGATGTGCGCCTTGCCATTTTACTTAATTGTACCTTTCCTGACCAGGAGAGGAGTGGTACACCGGGACTTAAAAGCAGCAAATCTGCTCATTGATGAACATGATGTAAGCTATGACCATGCTGCATGTCCATTGTGTACACTTTGTGACGTTGAAATTTATCATTGATAAGGATACAATGTAGGAAACAGTGACTGTGAGGGAGGATAATATACAAAACTCTAATGCACTTGTGAATTAAATTCATTGACAGGTTGTGAAGGTTTGTGACTTTGGAGTAGCTCGCTTGAAGCCTTCTCCTGTAAGCTCCTCAGAGAAGAAATCCTTCCTAGGTGCTGAAATGACAGCTGAAACTGGAACGTACCGCTGGATGGCTCCTGAGGTAAATATAGATCCACATTCAGACAGCAAAATATCCACTTTGTTTGAAGGAAGTATTATGATTCCAAATTTGTCAACATTCGACAGAGCTCTGTAAGGGTTCTTCTGCACTAGTGTCTGTTTATAGTGAGAGAGAAGTAACCCGATCTGGTTTCATACTACCAGCTGGAAAGTTTTGTTCCTTGAATTAAGTAGCTACTGAGTAACCAAAATCTCAGTACTTAGAGAAGTTCCAGTAGGCTCAGTAGCTTTTGTTCAACCAACATGTACACAATGTATTGTGTCACACAGTCCCATCCTTGCAGTCTATCAGATTCAGTAGATTTCAGCAGGTTTATCCTTTAAGTTACTACTGCCATTGAACCTCTGACCTGGGTTATCTTGACTGATTATAGGTTTTGCAGCACAAGCCTTATGACCACAAAGCAGATGTATACTCTTTCGGCATCACAATGTGGTATGGTTTCTTAAACAGATGTGCCTGCCCAGCCAACAAGATGCTTGTGAAGTCTTGTGGGTTTGCAGGCTGTGCTTCATGCCATGTCATTTTTGGTTGGGTCCACAGGCCGCTGCAACTGACTCCAGCCAGCTTGTCACTGTGCATACCCTCAAGTTCAGTTCTTTATTCAGTGAGAGAATTCACTCCACCCTATGCATCAAACTGATGGAGTTGCTCATGGTTTGCAGGGAGGTGTTGACAGGACAAGTACCATATGGCAGTATGACCCCTTTGCAGGCTGCCATTGGTGTTGTACAAAGGTAAAGTCTAGCCAAACATGTTCTGAGGCAGTATAATATGTACCATATCCTCTCGTAGGTCCTTGTGGAGCATATTAGGATAGGAGTCAGTAGCATGTCATCAAGCCATTCCAGAAAGCACTGAGCTTTGATGAACCTGGCTCCAACTCTATGTGGAGTATAGGCATATGTACTTGAAGGTTGTGATTTTTGAAATGTCTGTAGCTGCAATTTGCTTTGACAGGGTGAAGATGCATGTAATATATGAAAGTTTCTGTTCAATGAAATTTTCTTGTATTTATCTGAATATATGTTCCTGACGAGTGGATACCATTCTTCTATCAGAGGTCTACGCCCAGATATTCCTTCACATGTTCCTGAGAGGCTCGCCAGGTTACTGCAGGATTGCTGGCATGAAGATCCAAGTCAACGACCTGAGTTTAGTGATGTAAGTGCTTCAATTGATATTCCCCTCTTGCAGGCGGGGCTAGTCAGCAACAGAATCTTGTGTTTTCTGATGTTCTTTTCTTGTTTTCAATCAATGGGAGATGCAGTCATCTTGAGGTGAATTAGATGAACATTGTGCAAATTAATTCCATAGTGGCAGTCACACTTTGAGAGTATTTACTGCTATAATTTCTGGTTTTGAAAAGTTGAAGCTTACATAAGTTGCATCAATGAAAGCCAGAAATTATAGCTCTTCCCACCATTACCCAAGGAGGGAAATATGAGGAGGATGAAATATTGTCCCTCCAAGTCACAATTATGAGGCAGGCTGTCTTTGTGTGGGTGAATATGCTCCCAAGTAAGCACTGTACATACAGTTAAATCTCAGACCATGGTTTTAAATGCAGATTCTTGTGGTGCTTGAGGAGATGATCACGCCACCTGCTGCAATGAGGAAAGGATTGTTTGGTGGAAGGAAGAAAAAGTCTACATCAAGGTACTGAAATGAATCCCCTGGCTCTACAGTCCTCAATTTTAGTATTCCTGGTGAAATGCGGGTTATGATTTAGACCTAAAATACTACCAGCTGAAGGGTTGCCTGAAGAAAGCTACCCTGAAACTTTTCTAGATTGTTGACAGTATCTCTAAATGTTCTATCTTCCAACATAGCAATAGCCTGCTCTATAGTTGAGCTCTTTGTCTCATGATAGATTTACAATGTCAGTAGAATGCAAAGCATTTAGTTCTATTGAGCCTAGCTATAACATTACAAATCCTTGAGTGAAAAAAAAAAATCCCCCTAATGCTGGGGTCCACAACAGCGTGCAGTGAGGGTTTGAATTCTTAAAGATCTAATTGGCTTTTTGTACACAAAGAAAGGGATGGATATTTGTCACCATACCCTTAATATACTCCACATGCATGCATTCCATATTCCATACAAAGGTCACACAGTTGTACTGTGCCCAATTAAGTTGGATTTCTCAGAACAGTTTCATCTCACCTTCTTCTGCCCTTGCCTCATTTTAAAATATCAAAAGCATGGTATATTATAAAATGCACAAGCTGGCATTGACATGTCCGCAATTTCATGTGAAAATGGATACAAACACATACAGAAACCACATGAAATAATACAGCATATTTTATTTGCTTCTTCCTGGCACTACCATAGTGTATATCACAATAATTTATGCTTCTAAAATATCCAGTTTCAAGGCAATGGAACACTCCTGAAATTAATTTTCTTCTTGATTGTCATAGAATTTCTACTCACTGTTTTTCATCATCCTAAAAGTTCTCATATTGGATGATTGTGAGAGTTTGTGACCATGTTTTATTAGGGGCAAAATTATGTTCCAAACATTGGGTTGAAATTGAAGCAGTGCATGAGTCCCTAACCGACTCTCGTCTGCAATGATACAATTTTTGCTTGAAAATTTCACCTAGTAATTCACTCAAGACTAATCTCTGGCAGTTACTGGGGAATATCTAGGTGCAAGGCAACAGTGCCTGAGGCACCATCCAGTCACACCTGCCACATGCAGTTCAATATTGTCCAATTCTCATCACAGACAAGTTGGGTTGGTCCCAAGGTAGGTTTCAATGACCATGTCTTTCTGTGATGATGTCCACTTTTCAGTACATTGAAAGAACTAGAAAGAAGAGAAACAGAGGTTTGTACAGAATGAATGGACACAACTTCAGGTGGCTT
>Ga0116231_10001367_pt1 | contig 49524 bp, 36 predicted proteins | sample S1TSphgellanicum_2_FD_89695 | JGI IMG/M metagenome (GOLD analysis project Ga0116231, IMG submission 89695) | Host-associated microbial communities from peat moss isolated from Minnesota, USA - S1T2_Fd - Sphagnum magellanicum MG | ecosystem: Host-associated > Plants > Peat moss > Unclassified...
TCGTCTCTTCGGAGACATCTGATAAAATTGGAACGATACAGAGAAGATTAGCATGGCCCCTGCGCAAGGATGACACGCACAAATCGAGAAATGGTCCAAATTTTTTTTTTCAATTTCCTGCAAAACTTTTCCCTAATAAACAATAAAAAAAATTCATCTATGGAATTGGTCTAAATTTTTTCGGATCCTATTTTTTTAAACTGGAAAAATGAAGGGGAATGTTCAATGAATCTCTCTGAATGGTCCAAAGCTTTTTGGGTTTCTATTTTTCTAATGGAAAAAAGGGAACGAATTTGTAGAAATGGTCTAATTTCTTTTTTGAGTTTCTAGTTTCTAACCGGGACGTGGACCAAGTTTTCTTTATTTCTATTCCTTATAGTGCAAAAATGAGAGGAATAAATCTCTCTACATTGTCCAAAATGTTTTTGCTAACAAATTAAAAAATTGTCCAAAAATTTTGCTTTTTGTTTTTTGATGATGCCAAATGGGCACAAATCTTTTGGAATGGTCCAAAATTATCTTGGTAAGAAATTAAGAAATGGTTTAAAGTAACTCACAGGAAACAATTTGGCATTGGATTCCAGTTCATTAGCTAACCATGCTGGTCAACTTAGTTGGTATTTTACTACCTACCTACTAACAGCCTACCAGCCTGTAGCTAACTACTAACTATCTACATCCATCTACTTACATGGTAGTCACCTGTTTCCCTTCCTACCTACCTACATACCTTCCTACACACCTACCTAAAGGACCTGTTCTCTACAGGATAGGTTACCAAGGTGACATCAAATCAACTTACATTTTAGGGCTCTTGTTCTGCTTGTTGAATGTCACAAGGATTACAGTTTGTAGGTCCACTGATACCTGGCTTTCTTGGCTCTTCTGTGCCAGAGACAGCACCACAAGTCACTGCCATCAGTGCTCATTCCAATAGCCAAAGATAAACATCCTTGTGTTCGCTTACTCTGTTCACAAGATGAAGAAGATCTGTAGTTAAGCTCAGCAAAATCCACCAACTTGACTACTCTTGCAATGTGTAAACCAACAGATATATGTTCCTCAGATAAGAGAAGCCTCTGAACACTTTCTTGCTCAGAGAACTTGGTGCGAGTGGCAGATGTCTCACTTCTCCATCCTTCTCAGAGAAAACCTGTTTTTTCCCTGACCCTAATCAAATAGCATGTTAAACAGACAAAAAAATGTTCTCCTTGTTGCTTCCATGATGATTTCATCAGGTTGCAGAAATAGGGCACCATGCATAGAATCTCTTCATCAATAGTCAGTTCTGAGCACTGTCTGTAGAATTTTGGGGGAGATCATCGTCTGGAAAATGAAACCCAATTGCTCCCCTCTTCTCTCCTGTACCCAGGCAGCGGGTACAGTAGCTTAATCCGCACCCCCGACAATCCCAGCACCATTGTGGCCACTCTCCCTTGGGCAACATGATCTGCTCCTTGAAGTTCAGCCGACCTCGGCCAGAGCATCTGTTGCACCTCACCTTCCCTTGTCCCTTGCAAATCGTGCATGGAGGTTCCGGCAGTGATCTTGGTTCTCTTTTCACATTAGATTCAGTCTTCACAATCCACCTTCGTTGATGTCTCAGCCAGGCACCTGCCATAAGATTTAAGCCCTCCAGATCTGCAAGGATTCTCCCAGGAAAGAACACAATCCTACACAAACTGGGCACTTGTGACTCCATGATTGCTACTTTCTCTGATCCCAGGAACAATGAGGATGATGCACTCAGCCCCACTATTGGAACTGCTGGTGCTATGAGCACTGCCATCACTGAGCAAATGCAGCGACAATGCTCTATTTGTAGCGTTCAAGTCACAACTTGCTGTTCTTTTGTGGTCATGAAGGTGAAAAGATGAGCTACTCATTGGAATCTTATTTGAAAACTTGGTTTTTCCATGGCACTTTGCTCATCCCTGTAGAAAGCAAAGAGAAACAATTCAGTATAGTGGTATACTGATATCACAAAATCAATATCATCCTGCAAGCAAATGCAATACATAAAACTGAAGAAAAGCATCATCACTGCTATTTGCCCTAATCTTCATGCCAACAATTGCCAGAACCAGAACTCCAGATCCCATGAACATTCCTGATCCCCTTGTGCATACAGCTGAATTTTGAAGGCCTGTGCCCTATGAAGCAAATCTGCTACACACTACTTCAGACTGATGCTAACAGCAACATCATCCTCGCTATTCATTCCATTGACTTCAATCACATGAGGTCTGAACGTCCACATGATCATGCTACATCATGTCCACATGATCTAGCTTACATCCAACATTCTCCCACTGCAGTAATATAGTACTGCACGTCTTGATCACTTGCGCCACACAAGTTCATCCTCTACAACAGTTCCACGATTCACAATGCCATTTCCGGCAGAGATTAAAAAACTACCAGAACATCCTGGCATATCAGACCCGTTTCTGCTCGCAAATCCTGGCATACCACGACCCGTTTCTAGTACAAAACCATTGTCCCAGTAATCTTCACATACTCCTGAGTTCAGAGATCTTTATGAAGAATACGGACAGAGACACCCAGATGTTGATGGTAAAGAGGAAACTTACAATTGCCCTTGTAGTGCACACGAAAAAAGAGGCCAATACGCAAGCTCTCAACTTCTGCTACCAGGAACTTCTTGTCTTCATCAGACAGAGCACCCCGCCTTGAAAATCTTTTCTCCATCGCCACGTCCAAGCTCCACCTGGAAAAGCCATGGAGTCGTCTGCGCCACAACGTCCGTTGCCTTCACGCCCGCCTGCAGAAGCTTTAGGGTTTAGAGAACCCTAAAACGCAGGCAATCGCTTCTGATCGTGAGCCTTACCATAACCGCCGGTTCTCTTCAAGAACTTTGTGTGAAAAAAGCTCCTCTTCAAAACAGGTGAAGTGAAAAAAAGGCCAAAATTTGAATATGTGGATTTAACTAATTTATTATTGCTAGAGCTCCTCATTTTGTTGGAAGGGTTTTTACTTTCATGTATTTTTTTAAAAAAATCTCGCAATTAATTACAATTGTTTTTTGATGCCATCATTTTCATCAAACAAATTATGAACTCCCCACAATTCTCCTAAAACTATCCCAAAGTCATAACTCACGACCACTAAAATATGAAAAAAAATGAAGGGATTTTTTTTGCTTTGTCGCTACAATATGTGAACTTGTTGTCAACAAGTAATATACATCCAATTTCAAAGTTTGCATACCTCCTTGGAAAATGATTTTGGAGTCATATTTCTGTTGTTTGTTTTCTCCCATGTTATATGGTGCCAAATTTATTTGTCTTCAAAGGGATATTTCAAAAGATTATTTTGATATGTCTATACATCACAATATATTCTTTGCACATTAAAAATATAAGATAAAATGTAAAACATTACAGAAAAATCCAAGGGAATCAGGATGGATCATAAGGAAACACAATGCATTGCTAGATTTGACAAATTTGCAAATGAAACATGAACCCTTTGCAAAAATTATAAATTGTATCGTTCTGTCAGTTGCACTTGTGTAGTTGGCTTTGGTTGAAACTGTAGAAACTGTAGCAATCAAAACAAAGTGTGTGTCACATTGTAGCCTTGCCATTTACATTTAAAAGTGTCTTAAGGCAAAAGAAGAATTATGAAAACTCAAATATTTCACCATGCAAAAATATAACCTTACGAAAATCCTCTAAAAGAAACTGAAATGCTTCAAGATATTATAACTCTATAACTAATCTCAAGTTTCAACACAAGCCAAAATATCATCTTTTAAAAATCCTCGTATTAAAATAGACCTATTACCTAGGGGCCAAAATCCCTTAAGCTACTATACTCTATAATGAATCTACATACAGTAGTCGTGCCTTGGTAGGCAAGGTCAATAAAGTAAGTTAGTGTTACATTTGTGTGGAAAAACATAACAAATGTCATATTTATAAAAGATATTGATGGAGGGACTTAATAGGAAACAACAAGTGAGTGGTTACACACACATTCACAAGTTATAATGTATGCATGCTAACTTTATGAGCTATCATAAGGTTAGCGTGTGGGGGTAACCACTTGGATTAGATGGGTTTGGATATTTTGTTTTGTTGTTACTTGTTTATCACCATCACATGCATGCATGATAGTGGTGGGGGTAAGCTCCATAGATGAACCTTGAGCACGATACACACCAATGAATAGTGTTACTTGTTATTATCTTGATGCTTCTCAATAACATGGACGAAGAGATGTACAAATAAAACTCAAAAATTAATTAGTGCGAAGTGAATTTGATTTTGGAACACAAACGACCCATCTTCTAGAATCACTCAATATAATGATAACACAAAACATGAAAATCCTTCTTGATATTAGAAACACGACACATGCATTCAAAGTATTGATACTATTGACATCTTGCAGAAAAATATACATCAACTAGTAGTAACTCCTATTGTTGTCCAAAGTTGTAAACAATTAAAACACATTCCAATACTTTTCAAATCCAACGTGAGTAGGTACTTGTCAAACATCATAGTGACCCCAATTTTAGCTTAGTTCTTGACTATGACTAACAAACATGTAATTAGAGTTGGTTCCAAACATGAACACTTGCAAGGCACAAGGTCACACACCATTTCAACACCTTAAAACTTCATAGATCATGGGTCCATCATGAGTTTGTCCCACTTTTAGCTTGGTTCTTGACTATGACAAATAAACATCTAATGACATTTGGATCCAAGCAATGTGCACATTTGCAAGGCACAAGGTGGCAACAACCCATCTATAAGATGAGCCCCAATTGAAACTCTTATGCTTGAGCACTCAATTGGAATTTCCTCCTTTTCTTGCATCTCTTCTTCTCCAACATCTCATTAGTACAACATTCGTGGACCTAAGCTTGTGAAGGTGATCATTTTCTCTAGTTTCCCACTTTTAGAACATCAAGGGGGAAAAAAAATTCTTTTGGGTTTCTCACAAGACAATGCAACTTTTCTCATTGTATGAAGTTTCATTGATGTGCATGTAGGAATGACATCCATGTCAGTATAAGGAGACATTGCAACTCTTCTAACATGAAGTTTGATTGATGGGCATGTGTGGTAATGACATTCAATTTAGCATTTGGAGAAATTGCAACTCTTCTCACATGAAGTTTTGTTCATGTGTGTGTAAGAATGACATCCTCCAAGTTAGTATGTGGAGAAATTGCAACTCTTCTCACATGAAGTTTTGTTCATGTGTGTGTAAGAATGACATCCTCTAAAGTTAGTACGTGGAGAAATTGCAACTCTTCTCACAATGAAGTTTTGATTTTGTGGTTATGTAGGAATGACATCCAATTGTGGAGTGGAATATATAAAGCAGTGCATGATGGAATCATGGTTGGGCAGGAGGAGATTGGTGCTGCTGATGATGTTATTGATGATCACAGTAATAGGGGGTGTGCAACCAACAGCTGCTGATCATGTGTGGATCCAAAACCAAATGGGGGAAACATTGGAGGTGCATTGCATGTCTGGGGATGATGATCTAGGTTGGCAAATACTAGCAAATGGGCAAATCTATGGTTTTGGATTCTCACAAAACGTTTGGGGGACAACTCTGTTCTGGTGCATTTTTAGAGCTCAAGGATATTTAGATCACCACCAGGATGTGTTCAAGGGAGTAAACTATCTGCATCACACATGCTGGTGTACTGTTTGCGATTGGGGGGTATCTCCATCAGGATTCAGATGCAATAACAAATTGATGGCAGGATGGGGCAAGCACACAGCCAAGAATGCTGTCAAGCAGCTGGTATGAACATCATCAGCCACTTTGATCCAAGTTCTGATCACTACAGCTTAAATAAATTGCAATCAATGAACACACCCATGTGGTGGTTTACGGGTTAGGGTTTCGGGTCAGCTCTTGTTTACTCATTCAATTCGTGTGGAACTATTTCTTGTTCAATCCTGAATTTGCTGTTGGGAATGGAAAGCTGTTCCTTTGGCAATGGATGCTTTATCTTGACAATGTGAATGTACTGCAGACTCCGGCCAATGTTGTGAATGCTCAAATCATGCCCTGAAGAACTTGGTCCTGCACATGATTCATCCTCAAATCATTGCCATGAAGAACTGGAGGATCATATGAAATACTGTTAAATTCGAGTGGATGATTGACTACATTGATTATCCAAGTCCTGAAATAAGAATAATTTGGTACAATCTAAAATCTGACCATCATGTTTACATAAACATATTTACGAAATGGTTTGTAGTTTTCACTGCAATCTGACGCCTTTTCTGGCTTGTTTCATTGTGCTTACGCTCATGTCACCATGCTATAAAGTTGCAATAAAGTTTGTGAACATCATTCAAGGATCCGTGCCTCTCCCCAATCCATATGCCCATATGCCAAGAAAGAAGTTGCAATATTTAGATTGTGAACATGCCATTCAAGGATCCATCTCTCCCCAAATTTTCTTGTTTCAAGCAATTGGACCTCTTGCAAATACAAGCTTTGTCAAGATGCAGATACGTTTCTGCTGATATTTGCTTGCACAATCTCCTGAAGAATTCCTCATCATCTGATCATGGTGTCCAGAAGTAGTAGTAGTTGTTGCTTGGATAATGCTTTCTTTGTGAAGCTTCTTCCATGTGACCAACTTATATCTCAAGTGAGTTTCAAAACTCCCAATTAGATCTCGAAGAAAACCATGAACAACATGCACGAATTCCAATTTTCTGGTCAGAACTCAGATGCACTAGATGACTGTAGAGTTCTACAACAACATGAAAGCTATCAAACTGGTATGTCAATCTGCAGCTGATATTTTGCATCAATCCGAGACCAAGTCTTGCAAAGTTCATGTGAAGGAATTAGTTGTTGCAAAAGAAGAGACTTCTCTGGAGTAGCAAAAAAACACACACGACAATGGAGTTGCAGATCTTGTTCATGTCATCTTGATCTATTTTGTGTAGAAATGGTACAACAGCTTAGGACTCCCCAGCTGCTGGAGCTGCAGCAGCTCCGTGATGTGTAATGGGGGGCGAAATGATCAATGATTATTTGGTTTATTTTGATGAGTTTGATTTTTTTAGGGTTTTTCTTTCTCAAGCTGCTGTATGGCTTCTTCGGCTTCGTCTCGCTTGGCTTGCTCCTTCTCCAAATAATAGAGACGCTCGGCTTCCGGCATGGTTTTCATAATGGACTTGATCCGGAAATTTATATCATCCAGCTTCTCGTACACGATGTCGCTAGTGAACATACCCAAGAAGACGAGTTTCAGCGTGGCCCAGCTCTCGTAAAGCGGCAGGAGAATAATAACTGCCGAGCCGACGGTACCCCAGATGATAGCAATGGCGGCCCAGAAAGCGAAGTAGCCCTCGCTGAAGACTTTAGCAGGCAGAGCGAAGATGGGCCAGATGATGACGATGACGAGAGTAAACCCGACGCCCCACTTGATGATCCAGTTACGCGCGTGGTTCAGCTTTTCCTCGCTGTATTCCGATTCCGGTACATCGCTACTGTTGAGTTCCACCAGGGTGATGTGCTTGGTGGACTCCCAGTCGTAGTTTTGTGGAGAGATGAAACTCATGATAGCGTGGATTGCTCCACCGGTCAAGATCGACACCAAGTTGCCCGCCAACATGGGAGCATTTCTTCCCGTGGTATCCAGATTCACTCTCCCGTACTCCACTTTGGTCACAGTGAGCCAGACGATGATACCCGTGATGCAGCCGACGACGGTGCCGGTGATGGCGCCCGTGGCGTTCGCCTTGGGCCACAGCAGAAGGAAAGCCACCGGTATGACGGCGGAGCCGATGAAGACGCCCATGGCCAAGTACATCCAGCCCAACGACACGCCCGCCTTGTTCAACAAGACCGCTAGCACGCCCATGAAACAACCGAACAAGAGTACCACTGTTCTCGACGTCCGCAAGATCTGCTTCCCTGTTGCCTTCGGGTTGATGTATGTGCGGTAGATATCGTAGGTGCAGAGCGACGAGACTGCGATCAACTCTGCCGATCCAGCTGAAGTCACAGCCCTGCACCACGACATGCATTTACCCAGTTAGCTCAGAACGTCACATACCCATAAAGCACTCAGAGAAAATTTGTAGTGTATGTGGAGGGCACTTTATATCCATCAATCTCCCTCCTAGAAAGTGGGAGCAATATTACGCCTCTTCCTCGAGGATGGGAGGGAAATTATGCCTACTTGTAGGTGTAAGAACCCTCCCGCTATTGAGGAGTAGGCATAAGAACCCTCCCATTCATAAGCCTCATGATCTACATAGATAGTTCATGATAAATTTTGCCTCATGCTTTACTACAGGTAAAGCCCATAGGTGAGAGACATTCCCAAAATTCGGGGCCAGACTCAGCTATTGCCTCTTCCTAGGCCCATTATTTTGAGAATGCCCACACCGTAGGGCTTTACCTGACCAAGATAATGAGGCATACCTTACCAAGCAGAAGTTAGAACCTTCATAGTAGATAACGAGGCACACATTACCAAGCATAACCTTCTTGCACAATTTCAAATTAGGTCAGGTTTTTTAAGTATAGGCTACGGCACCCCTGTCAGGGGTTCCTACTGTAAGTGGAGCCCAAGGTGTTGTAGGAACCCCTGATAGAGTGCCTTACCCGGCTTAACAACCGAGGTATTACTTTTTTAAGAAATGCAGGTCACATAGTCTTACAGCCCACATCCCTGCTTGCAAGGATCTTCCATGCCTGGAACTGGAAATTATGGTTTGGGGGAGATGCCCCCTTTTGCACTGTGAAAAGCAGTTGAGGTTGTTATACAGGTGAATGGTAGAAGATCCCATGTTGTACAGAACATGGGATATTCTGTTGTTATTGCTCTCATTCCCATGCCATCAAATAAACACAATACCCACTGGACCTGCAATTCACCTAAACATGATGAAAATCCGTGTTAAAGAGCTTGTACAATAGTGGGTGTCGAACCAGTGCTTATCTCAACAGAGATTAGAGCTAATGGCATGATTAGGAATCAGCATTGATGGCTAGGTATACACATGGTTGACCTAGAACATTTGCTGATGAGATTAGTACTGATCCAAAAACTGGCCTTGGGGAGATCGTTCGTTAGATTAGCACTGATCTTTTGGATGGTCTTCTAACGCTTTCCTCTCATTACACTTTCATGTTTTTACATAAGCAATAACACAAGCAGTTGACGTGTAGAAATGGCATCAAAGTTAAATGGAGGATGATCGTCTCTCATTGGTTCATTCAAATTAGCATTGATCATAATAAGGGATGATTTCAAAGACGTAAAGCACTGCATGGATTTTTCTTTTGTATTTTCAGCTCCCTTACCTGCCTGAAGAAACCTCTTTTCAGCAAGCGGGATCTTCTGCGGTGGAAGGTACCAGCCAGGCTGTAGTGCGATCATTTGACCAGCGAAAGGTACCAGCCAGCCTGTCACTATTTCTAAAAAGTGAAAACATCCCAGCTCTGCTTTAACCAGTAAAAGGACCTGAGTACAGGCCCTTCAGTGATTTCCACCTGTTCCCTTGGCCTACCGGCCTCGGGCACAAATCTCAAATCACTGAAGGGCCTGTACTCAAGCCCTTCTCCTATATACATAAGAAAAGGTTTGACACCCACTAATGCAGCAGGTGGATACTTGGGGAGACAAACTCATGGGTGTGCAGAACTTCTTACATGAACAGCATGGTGAGGAGGAGTACAGCGCCGCCACTGCCCATGAGGGCGGTGGCAGTGGCAGGGGGGACTAGCCCGCGTCCGGCTTCAGTTGCAGTAATGGGTAGATCCAGTGCCAAGGCGCCGAGACCCAGTGAGGTCGCCAGCGAGAATGGCACTGCAAACCACACCAAGCCTCCCAGCAGATAGCCCTTGTGTGTCGAGGAAGGCCTTGCAGCAATTGCACTCATCCAGTAGCCCTATTGTTGCAGTACAGCAGAAAAACAAAACAACACCCATGAGCATCACTTCGTCTCCAGCTACCAGAAGCATTTCTGGGTGCAGCATAAGAGATGCTGATCAAGTCTCAGTGCAGATCAAGGACTCCGAGAGGCACAGCAGGTCTTATAAGATTCTAGACTCACAGCTAGCACTTGACGATCTGAAGGACTACAGTACTGGAGAACATCATGGGTCGAAGTTCTGCTTACATTGTCAACGAAGACTGTGCCAAAGTTTCCGACGATGTTGATGATGCCGAAGACGAGGCCTCCGGTGCTGAGCATGGTGAGGTAGGAGCCTCCATTGTTGCCGCTTACTGGGCCGCAGGCTTGACCGTGGTGGTTGATCGGTTCGGTGCAGACACGAGATCCGCTAGCGACTGCCGAAAGCTTCTGGTACACATCCTTTGGGCTGCCAAGCTTGGGACTCGCGACGTAGACCAGGTAGACGAAGATCACCAGCACCACATGCACTGCAGAAGACGTTGCAGTACCACAGGCATGAGGAGATCGTGAAGAAGAAGCTCAGCTGAAATGATGCAAAACATCATCATCGTCATGAGCAAGCAAATGCAGAGATGCATGTAGTTTGCGGAGGAGGTACGTACCGACAGCGGAATGGATGTAGCTGGCCAAGAAAGTTGCCTTGAGTCCACCAGCAAGAGTGTAGACGATGACGCCGAGAGGGATCAAGAAGCTGGCGGCATACAAGTTCATGCCGGTCAGCGCGTTCACCACGGCGGAACCACCCAGCAAAAGCATGGCGGTGACGATGATGTTGGTCATGAAGCAGAACAGGAGGAACGTCATGTGAGCAGCAAATCCCCATCTGGCTCGCACTATCTCGCAGATTGTATGCGCTGCTGGTGCCTTCCTCTTGATCTCGATCGCCAGAACGCCGAACAACAGCACCTGGATTGTCGCACCGCTAGCATACCAGAAGGGACCACTCACCCCATACTCCCATGCGACGTTGGAGCTTTGCAATATCGTAGCAGCCCATGTCCACTACCACAACAATTGCAGAGACAACCCAACACAGAGAAAACACAATATCTTCTTATTCACGAGCAGCTGGTCATATTCTTTGGGGTGGTCAAGAATTCTTGTGCAGACTGCAGGTCGAGACTTGATCATGATTCACGGATCATATTCTCGAGTGTCCAGAAAGAAAGCAAAGTCTCTAGGAAATGTTCAAAGCAGCTGGTGGGTCATGATCTGCTGCAGAGAATTATCAGCAAAAAAATTGATGGAATGTACCTGAGAAACAATGACACTGGCGATGAGACCGGTCTTGATGTTGCGTCCGGCAGTGTTGAACCATTCGGAGTTGTGTCTGGAGCCAACATATCTCTTCTCCAACCACACCTGCAATGCCAAAACCAATTGAACTTCAGTCTTTCTGTTCCTAGATCATCATCTTTCCGCATGTACTAGTTGGACTCAAACTGCAAGCACTCTGCAGCATGCAGCCGTCGTTGCATGCAGCTGATCCTTCCGCAACACGAAGAAGAAAAAACAGCCGGAATCAAGAGTCAGAAATCTATATATGTCGCAATCTGAGCTGCAAACTCGATCCACATGCTATGTTTCAACCTCGACGATATAGACATGAACGATTCGACATTGTAAACTCTTGAACTGCACTCGCTGCTTCAGGAAATGAATTTAGCTGGCGCAGCTTAGAGTACTTGTGTTGCAAGAAGATGGAATCTGAATAATCATATGAGAGCTAGTGAGGAGTATACTGTACCAAGAAGCTGGTGAAGAAGGCGAAGAAGGCACCAAATCCGAGCACGACAGCATAACCCACACCTTGACCCAGCAACGGCTTTCCCCCAAAGAAACTGCTGTCCCTGGTACACACTCCATCTACCACACTATAGTACTTGCCACCCCATGGCAACCCTGGTGGACAAATTTCTGCTGCTGCCATGATAATAAATTTTTGCAGGAGTAGTTCTGATCTCAGTCAAGTCGATCAAGATCACAAATTCACAGGAGCTGCATGAGCTTGCACTGCTACTCTAGATGGTGATAAATATCGATGAGGAGCAATTGATCTGCTGTTTGCTGCAATCATGTGGATTTGACGAGATCTACAAAGTGTTTACTGCCACATTTGACTCTGAATTTCTTGTGTGATTTATATTGCAAGGGGGTGGGGCAGGGTTTTTTGGTCAGTTTCCTTGAGTCTAGTACATGAGCTAATTCCTGTTTTGTCTTAACTCTAAATGCGGGAAGTATGCGAGAAGTTTTGGTGTATTGCGAAGTACAGATATAATAATAGTATGGAACAAACTGCCAACCTTGCCATGTTTAGCAATTGCGTCAAGTGCATGACACAGATTTGCTAAACTAAAGAAAACAATTTGTGCGAGCATTGCCGACGGCCGGCAGCCGCCTCTCTCCTCTTCTGTTTCTGTGACTGCGTCTTTGGATGTGATTCAAGGGGTGCTTAGCTTGCTCACCAGCTGGGCTCCTCTGCACTGTTGTACCTACCTACCAGGCACTTTTATTTCATCCCTTCCATCTTCCACTAGTACCTACCACGTACTTTTCTGTCTTTCAAATTTCCCCTCCCTTTACAATACCTACCACGTACTTTTTCTTTCTTTCAAATTTCCCCTCCTTTTACATTACCTAGGACATACTTTTTCTTTTATTTTCCTCCTCCTTTTACAGTACCTACCAGTTACTTTTCTTTCACTTTTCCCCTCCTTTTGCAGTACCTACCAAGTACTTTTCTTTGATTTTTTCTCTCCTTTTACAGTACCTACCACGTACTTTTGCTTTCATTTTTCTCCTCCTTTTGCAGTACCTTACACATCTTTTTCTTTCATTTTCCCCCTTCTTTTACAGTACCTGCCATGTACTTTGTCTTTCATTTTGACTCTCCTTTTACACTACCTAGCAGCTTTTTGAAATTTCGGTTTCCACCCTTTTTACAGTACCTACCAGTCACTTATATTTCAAATTCTCTCCTTTTTTAGAGTACCTACCAAGGACTTTTGGTCCCATTTGATTTTCTCCCATTTCTACAGTGTCTACCAACATTGGTCGGTTCTTAGTTTTTTAAATACCCAGACAGGCAGGTTCTTTGATTTGGAGGAGTTTTTTATCATCACACAGGGTATCAAAATATGTGGAATTAAAAAAACATTTGGACCTGTCTATTAACAATTTGAGTCTGTAAACAATACCATGGTTATTAATTTCTTTCAGTATTATTTTGACAACACCCACCTATTATCCATAAGGGGTGGTTTTGAGAATAATCACATGCAAATCACCTAACCCACGCCCATTACGTGAAATGGTTCTAAGTACCCAACATAGAAATCACTTAGTATGATGTCAAGATAGGTTTTGAGGTTTGAATATTTTTTTGCGAGCTCTAGTTTTTGGTGTCAAAAGGGGTTTAACAATAATCTACAAGCTTGAACTACAAGTCTTCACACTTAGATATAGGTAAGGTATTAGTTTCTCCAAAGTGATACTTGACAAATATTTATTGCAAGATAGTTAGTTTATATAGTTTATTATGTGTGGTTAAAACCTTGTGCAATGTGTATAGGATTTGAGTTTGATTTTTTTTAATGTTTGAAAGGTTTATGTACAAAGTGTGATTTTAAAGTCTTATTTTAAATGTTTTCAAAAAACTCACCTACATACAAACTAGAAGAATTCAATTTCACAGTAACAGTGTAAAACATCGTTGCATTTTTTCTTTTATATATTTTGGTCCTTCACTAGATTGAAAAAATCCTTGTCATTGATGGTGTAGAAACAATAATTTACACAATCTAGAAAATATTCTCCAACCTATTAAAGTAATTTCCACAAATGGAAATTACCATCACCCTATCCCTCCTTGTTGTTCCTTTGTAATATCATTGTCATACCAACCATTTACTTTAGAAAAGGGTCTGTTGATAGACCGTTCTACACAAACAAAACATGTTTACATCTGTGTGCATGTTTTGATATGTGTGGCTTTGTTAGTTTTATAATGTTGGGTGTTATTCTTATACCTCACAACTTACCAAATCAATATGATCTTGATGAGTATTTACAAAAATAATACAAAGTCAATTTTCAATATTTTGCCCCAAACCTAACTGATTATTTGGGTCAAAAATTGATGGCAAGCATTAAATGCAGTGCAATTTTTGATGTGCTTTCACCACTAGGATTTAGGATTTTGATGCTTCGACTGAAAGCCCTTATATTTAGTTAACCACCTCAACTTGGTTAACTAAACCCACTTGTTCACCTAGCTCGACAACTCCATAGCTCGGCCCCCAATGACGCACCCCCAAACTCTTTAAAAGATTCAAATGCAAATCCCAAAGTGAAAACAATAGAAAAAGGAATTGAGGTATGTTTTTTCGCTCGCAACATTTCGAAGGGTAAAAGGGGCATTTTGGAGCTCTGGGATGGGGACTAAGATGAATGATAAGCGGGTTAGTTATTCATATTAATCCACACAAACCAAACAATAAGTTGGATAATGCATAATTAAAACATTTTTAATGCATGGATGAGTCACGAACATACACTAACTCATAAGATTTACCACAGCCCAGACTTGGGGAAGTCACCACCTTCCCCCTTATAGTATTCCCTATGATTCATCATGAGGGCTACACCCAAATGACATTTTTCTTAAGATTCCCAAGTGAAGAATCCCACAATTTTCGAAATTGGGACTTTTATCATTTTGGATGCCCATAACTTCTTGTGCAGACCTCTGATATGGCAAGGTTTAAAACAAAATTGTAACCCTTATCGAAAGTTTTTCAAGGATATGTGGCACGCCTTCTACACGCACGTAAATCAAAACGATTCCCGAGTTTTAATGGTCAATAGTCAAATTTACATTTTGACTCTCGGCTTTTATTTTGACCATAACTTATGTTTTAAGTACTCAAATGGATAATGCAAACCCATTTTATACAACTACGTCTTAAAAAAATTCCAATGGTATAATGAAGTTTTCAATCCAATGAATTTTGACCCTTCAAAATGCTCTTTGAAGATTCAGAAGTCCATTAGGACTCCAAATCCCAAAGTGGGAGTCCACTTGGGAATGTGTGAGTTCATTCCTTTACATTCTCCCAAACTTTTAAAAGCATGAATGTGACTCCCGGTTGCACTCCCAGCCTACACCTTTTCATGGCCTGCCTTTGGTCACAAGCCTAAAATTAAGATTATGACACCTAGGCTAAAAGTCCTAACGTCATTTTTTTTTAAAACCTTGCCCCACACCTCTTGTTGTGAACTCCCACCTCTTCGTGATTGCTGTGTCCAGCCCGTAGAAACAAGCTATTCCTCAAGCCCCGTCCCCTGTCCCTTTCCTTTCACGAAAAAGGTAACCCTTATATTGCTTGGGGAACCCCCATTTTCCTTTCCCCACAATGTTGCATCCAATACCTAGGGACATCATTGTCTTCGTCCACAATGTTTCTTCGGGGGAGACTTTCGTTCTAGGGGAAACCACATTGTCCCCACCGGGAGGTTCCGTTAACTCCTCGAAAGAGATTCCTTTCCTGAGGAACTAACCTTTTCCTTACCGAGAGGTTCCTTCTACTCCCTAAAGGAGACCAACCTTGCCGGGAAACCCCACCTTCTCCCCATTGGGAGGTTCCTTTCGCTCCTTGGACATTAACCATCCCTAAGGAACACACCTTTTCCCCATCAGGTAGTTAACTCAGCTCCCCGGAAGAGACACTCCTTGCCTAAATGTTGAAGAGCTTGCCCAAATTTTTTGCCACCTCCTCAGGGCCACCACTCTCAGGCCAAAACTTTAACATATTTCAAAGCAAAAGTTATTTCAATAGGCATTGTTTCCATGGATGAAGTGGAAGTATTCAAACTGTCTAAATCAGTCGAAATTTTTTTCATTCCAAATGTATGCATCTTATTCAATTTTTACAATGGATGTATTTTCTACAAACCTCCCCTAGGACAAATCCATCCATAGGTTTCATAAGAATTGAAATTGTATTAGCAACATAATATTATCATTATTATGAACGTTTTGAATTTTGATGGCACCATAAAATTGCCTTCTCCATGATCATGCTAGATCAGGAACTTTTAATCGGTCATAATTTGATCACGTTGCAGTTTTTGCACAGAATAAATCTTTTCATCATATCTTGCATTCTTATGATCCATGCATAGTTTTACCTTTCGTCCATTCTACATTCTATGTGTGGCTCAAACAATGGCATGTCTCCTCGAAACGTCCATTGGTTCAGTTGATGCACTAAAAGGAAATTTTTTTAATTTGTATTTTGAATTGTAGCAACCTTCAAAGGGAAGTTTCAACAATTGCGATCTTTGAAGGATTAACAAAAAGACAAATGGTCATGGTTTCCATAGGGTTTGTGCATTTGTAGTCAGTATGTGGTCTAGAGCACCTAGTTTTTTTAATGGCGAATGTGAGTGATTCAATGAAGAAACACACTTTGTGTAGAAGAAATGTACGTCAATTCCATTTGGCTCGCTTGAAGCACCTCAAATCAATAGTTGTTTTACCATGTTAACATGTCATTGTGCGTTTGGACTTAAGGATGAAAGGTTGGAGGATCTTGTTGTAGACAAGGTGTAGGGTAGCAAAAAACTTGGGCAATTAGGCCCTAGGAGAACGAAGTGATCTCACAGTGATTCCATCAAGACGAGATGTCAATGTGGGTTTGGAGTTGGCCAAAGTTACGTTGCACCTAATATTGCATTAATCCACTATTATTGTATGGAACATGTGGACAACGTAAGAAATCCTTGTCATGGGCCACATTTAACCCAATTCAAAAGCACATGTTTACAATTTGCACCACATTTGGGCAAAGTAATGAAAGACTAGATTATGAACAACATTAGGCTTGGGCACTTGGTTGTGCAAATCATGGTAAAGCACCAACAACATTATTATGAACAAGATTCCTCTAAAGAATCATGGACATGTAATCATTTTGTCCTCCCTCATGACATATACAATGCCATGGATATGTATGTTAGTTTAAAGTACAAACACCATCGAGATGTGGCAACTAGCGTTAGATTGTGGGCTGATGTAAATCCTAACAAAGTGTTCTTCTTCCAACAAAAAAAATAGCCTCAACAACAACCAGGCTATCTATCAAAATTCAAATTGTTTCCCAAAGAAAGCTAATGGTAGATCTTGGCAATCAAAGGGTTGTTACATGTGATGTAACATTCAGGACAAATGACAAGAAGGTATTGTGAGATCTTCATCATATTCTTCCACTTAGACATGCAATGTTTTTGAAGGACATCTAAATAACAAATGCATTGTTTTTTGCAGTTCCCATTGTATACACTAATGGTTTTCGATGAATGGCAAAATGAAATTCTGGTGGCTTACATTGTGTCAACTCAAAATAAGAGCACGGACTTCCAATCCTGGATGACCACGTTGAAAGATGTGCTAAGGCAAGATTTGCTTGAATGGAATCTGAGTGCTTTCATAGTTGACAATGTCGATGTAAAAATTAACACCATCAGGTAAGTGGAGTTCATGGTTATTTCTATCTGAATGTTGCATGGGTTTAGTATGTTATTTCCCTAGGGATTTTCCATGAGAATGGCTTTCTTGGGGACAATAGAGGTTGATTATCTTCTCAAAGGAGATAGTGGATTCCCTCACATCCTAGAATAGGAACTCTCAGTCAAGCATAGTCTAAGGTCCCACCTTGGGAATACTAGGGGTGGAATTCCTAGGGGAGCATATTAGGGAGACAATTCCCCATGGAAATAGTTTCTCGGAATGACGCCTCTCTAAAAATCATATTTTGTTTTAGGTAGGGTTCCCTGGGAAGATGTTTCCTTGTGTCCTGAAAAGACGCTTCCCCATTTCCTAGGAATTCGCTTCCCTAGGAAGCAAATTCCTTCTGCCCTGGGAAGACTGCCCTAAGAAGCACATGAATGGATCACTAGAACAATTTTTGCCTACTTTTGGTGCATTACAATGTTCATAGTTGAATTTTTTTTGTTGTTATCATGTTCAAGGCTTGTTTTCCCAAGTCCGTCATGTTTCTTTGTCTTTGGCACGTTTGCGAAACATGGCTCAAACACTCTTTCAAGAAAATTCCGAAACCTCTAGTTTTCTCCCATGTTTTCAAAACAATGGGAGATATCATGTATTTCCAAAGGGTTTCATCACGTCCATCATCACAAGTTGTAGTTGAGAAAGAGGCTTTGATTCAACTTTCCAACCTTTGGACAATGTATCCATCAGCGAAGTCATTCTTTGATTATGTAAATGCATATTGGGTGCTGAAAACCTCCATATGGTGCATTGATGCATGGAACATACCACATGCAAACCAAGATACGAATGCTACTATAGAAGCATACCATAGGAATTTGAAGAAGCAGTTCAAAAGTATGAAATGTAGATCCGAAAGGAGGGGATTAATTTGGTTGACTCACTAATTAGTCAAAAAATTCACCACACATTATTTGTATATTGGCGTGTTAAAGTGCGAAGGTTTCCCATGGAACCATTAGATGGAATAATATTTCTCAAATGCATGGTGGTTGGCACAGGAAATCCCACATTTGCACATCCACCTCCCAAAGCCAAGATCCATAGATCTAGCAAAGGTCCAATCGTAGTCGCACAATGGTATACAATATACAATTCACAATCTTGAGTCAAAATGGGCATCTTATGATTGCCCATGGGCGCAAAAAGACAACCTATGCAAACACTAGATTGTTGTGCTCATGAAGTTAAGGTTGAACCTTCCCCTTGAGACTATCGTTTCATCTTATGAGGTGCATATTAGAATAGCGGCAAGTGGACTTGGGGCATTGAAAGACTTGCGTTCCCCTCTTTCGAATGCAAAGACTACGACAACTTGTTTATCAACCCCTGGATCAAGTATGACACCATGATTGAATAGATTATAATTGTCTAGTTAGTCAACACTATTTTCTACCCCATAGTCGCTTGTGTGATGCACCCCCAAGCTCCTTAATGGACTCAAATGTGAACCCAAACTGAAGGTAGCGGAAAAGCAAAAAATCAGGGCACGTTCCCTGGCTTGCAGCACTTTGAAGGGTAGAGGGGCATGCTAGAGTTCCGGAATGGGACTAGGAAGAGTGACAAGCATCAACTACTCACACGGACCTACCCAAAACCAACAGAAGGTGATTAGTGCATAATTGGAGCACTTTTGGTGTTAAGACGAGCCATAAGCAAACTCAGACTCACAAGACTCACAACGGCCCATACTTGGGGGAAGGCACCACCTTCCCCCTTATAGTATACTCTATGCCTCTCCACGAGGCCCATATCTAAACGACTTTTTGTCCTGGGACTCCCAAGTGGGATTCTCGAAATTGCCAAAGTTGGGACTCCTACAACTTTGGGGCCCCATAACTCTGTGTCCAGACCTTCAATTAAGATGAGGTCTAAAACAAAATTGTATTCCTTGTTGAGAGCTTTTCAATGGTATGTCGCACGCCACCTGCACGCAAGGAAATTGGGGTGATTCTTGACTTTTTGTGGTCGGGAATCAAACTGCCAATTTGACTCCCGGCCTTTCTTTTGGCCATAACTTATGTTTCAAATGTCCAAATGGGTCATGTGAACCCATTTTTAACATTTACGTTTCAATAACTTTCCAAGGGTATGAAGAACTCCTCGAGTCATTGGGTTTTGACCCTTGTAATCACTCTTTGAACATTCAAGAGTCCACTGAGACTCCAACTCCCAACATGGGAGTTCACTTGGGAATGTGAGGGTTCTTCCCTCACACTCCCGGGGGCTTGAGAATGCGACTCCAGGGCTTAGTCTTGGCCCGCACCCTTGCAAGCCCTTTGCTTTGGTCGCGAGCCCAAGGTTAGGGTTGCAACATTGTGGGTGAGATCTTATAAGTGATTACTATTCATTTTGATATTGTGGAACAAAATGATTACTTGCAATCCCAAATTTGGCAAAGTTTAAGTCTATACAAGAGAAAATGGAATTTTTAAAGGTTCGTTTGGAGGTTGGGTTGTGTCACCCAATTAGCAACTTTCTTATTGTTGTAGCAAATGGCAATAACATTAGCTTGAAGAGAAAGCTTAACTTTATTGATTGTGTGAGAACCAAAACCAAGCCCAATTTTGCAAGTGAGAGCAAAAATTAGTCACTTGCAATGCGAAGATATGGATCAGTTTCAACTTAACGAACATGTTTCATAAACGATTACCTTATGAAGTCGAAAAATACAAGGTAAGGACCTATTCCCCTAGAATAAAAATTGTAGCATTTCGAAGGAGCTCAATAACATGTAAAATTACAACCATATTTCTCCCTACCAGGTACCAACAAATAACAATCTTCTTATACTCATTTGTAACCTAGGATGTGACTCTTTCCTTATAAATAATATCTATTAGGTTCCCATGTAGGCATATTGATTTCATCATGTTTTAATATTAGAACACCTAAAACATTAAGTTTCTACCTTAAACGTCTACAAACATGTGCACATTTCTATTAAACCAAAAACTTGTCTGCAAGTGGAAGTCTGAAAGGATCAAAAGCCAACTTATTTCAAAGTTATTTGATTCCAATCGTAACAAAGTTCTTATGTTTACAAAACCAATCTTGAGAACATTGTGAGTCACCTTTAATTTGCCACAAAGTGAGATACGTAGCTAGGATAATATAAAGTTTAAACGTTATTTATCATCTTCACGGGTTACAACATCCACTCCCTAGTGACATCCTTCCCGAGAGCATAATGCATCCTTGACAAGGTTTGTTTCGTGAGATTCCTCGAGGAAAAATATCCCCTAGGAAAATTCTCCCCAAGGAAAAGGCATCTTAGGGAAAACACTCCCCCAAGAAATCCGTCCATGGGGAAGACTTTTCCTAGGGATAAATCTCCCTAGGGAAGATTCCCTCATTGAAAAATTCCATCCCCTTTGATAGCACTTATCTTCCTCCCCCATGGAACACAAATTTTCCCTTGCCAAGGAGATCTTATTGTTTCTTGAAGCCACCTTCCTTGGGCCATACTTCAAAACCATGTGGGTTTTATGTATATTATGTTCTTAGGGAGCCCAATGCCAGGTTAGGGATAACCTCCCCAAGGAAAACACCTTTATACTCGATGTGAATTTCCAGGTGCTCCTTGGGGAACATATACTCTCCCCTGCCGAAGAGATCTACCTGCTTCTTCCCCAAGCAAAACCATTGGGTATTAAAGTATGATGACATCACCATTGTTACAACCCTAACCTTGGGTTCGTGACCAAAGCAAGGGCTTGCAAAGGTGTGGGCTAAGAATGAAGCTTGGGAGTCACATTTCATGCTCCTGGGAATGTAGGAAAATGTGAGGGAATGAACCCCCACACTCCCAAATGAGCTCCCATTTTGGAATGTAAAGTCTTGATGGACTTTCGAATCTTCAAAGGGCAATTGCAGGGGTCAAAACTCATTGGATTGAAAATTTCTTCAAATGTCTAAAATGGGTTCGCATGACCCATTTGGGCACTTAAAACATAAATTATGGCCAAAAGAAGGGTTGGGAATCAAATTGTCAATTTGACTCCTAACCACTAAAATTCAGGAATCGCCATGGTTTCCTTGTGTGTAGGTGACATGCCACATATCGTTAAAGAGATCTCAAAAAGGGCTACAACTTTGCTTTGGACCTCACTTCAATTGGAGATCTTCACACAAAATTTTGGGCCTTTAAAGTTGCGAAAGACTCAATTTTGGGAATTTTAGGACTCCAACTTGCGAGTCTCGGGACAAAATGACATTTGGGTGCTAGCCTTGTGGCTAGGCATGGAGAATACTATAAGGGGGAAGGTGGTGGCTTCCCCCAAGTTCGGGCCATGGTGAGTTTTGTGAATTCGTGTTTGGCCGTGGTTCGTCCATGCACCAAAAGTGTTCCAACTATGCACTAACCAACTTATTATTTGATTTGTGCAAATCCATGTGAATAATTGACTTGTTAATTGTCCTAATCCCCATCCTGGAACTCCAGCACGCCCTCTACCCCCAAAGTGTTGCAAGCCAAGGAACGTGCCCTAACTCCTTGTCCTTTCACCATTTTCACCTTTAGACTCACAATTGAGTCTATCCAGGAATTTGAGGGTGCGTCAATGTTCATCAGTCGCGTGGGTGCAATCCACAAATCTCCTAGGACCCCTTTCAAGATGCAACGGAACAAAATGTTCACGATATTATCTTTGGCATCATTGTTTTTCAACGCACATTTCATGTTGTTGAAATCGATTAGAATCTTGTCTCGGCCAAATGAAATCTTAACATTCGACCTCTAATCTTCACCCTTGCACTTTCTGGCAATGTCCTTCCACTTTGGAATGACCCTACATAAAATTCAAATACCCATAATCAGAAAAAGGAGCTACCATAAGTCTGTTGCGAGATCATTTCGTGCCAAAACAAGACATAACTTGAATAGTAAATCTAAAAAAACTAAGGTCCCTGGGAGCTAAGCAATGCATCTCCCTAGGGAAGTGTGAAGATTAGGTCTTTGAGAAGGTGTAGACTTACGCTCCTCGAGTGATCAACATCCGAGGAGCTAGTCATGTCCTCAGGGAAGAGAACTTATTAGTTGTTTGGGAAACTACGATGTAGAGCTTCCTAGGGCCATCAACTGTCAGCTCCCTGAGTTGCTTAACTCGACCCAGAGATGACAGGTACAGCTACCCAAGGACCTTAGCTCCAAGGGAATTCGCAAGTGATGTCCCCATGAAGTTATATAAGGTGTTTTTCTAGGTAACAATATCGTTAAATCCCCAGGGAGCATCCAAGTCTTTGCTCACGGGCTAATTGCAACATTTAATGTGCCTAGGAGTTGAGATCATAGGTCCCCAAGAAGGTTTGATGGGAAATAGAAACTCAACTGCGAAAAAAGTTTAGGTAGAAGGTCTCAAGCCACACATTCCATTCCACTACCAATTATTGCACTTTTAAAACTAGTGGCAGTTTTTCCCCCTTGAGGCTCTGCCTTTTGTCCCCAATAACGAAAGTAGGCGTCTTATTGTCTACTTTTAGGTACAATTCATATCACGTGCCTTTCTTACCCTTTAGGTCCTTAGAGGCATTTGATGGGCCTCAAGTTGATCACCTTCCCTTCTTGGGTTTAGGTTCTACCGTCGAGGATGCAAGTTGCTTGGTTCTATCATTCAATTGCTTCTCCCTCATTGGCCCTTTCAGCATGATCTACAATCTATCGGCGGGTGTTTCAATCACGCTGCAAATTAGGAGGTTCAAAGGGTGGCAACTTCTTGGATGGTGATGTTAACGTTCCATTCTCTTGCAAAACCTATTATTGGGATGTAGGAGTTCCAGACTTGGGATTAATAGCTTTTAAAATAGATGGGCCATCTTGATTTGGTTATCATCAAAGAGGAATTATAAACTTCAATACTCCAGTGGGTGTATGTTGACAACTAGGGGCAACAATTGGTTTAGGGCCAATGGAGGAGCTAACATTTTGCGGCATCTCACAGCAATCAAGTTATAGCGATGTCTTTAATTGGACCGCCCGAAACAAAGGTTTTGGAGTGGCTTGCGCAAAATCCCAAAGATCCCCTACTCCATTAGTACTAAAAGAAATGTTGACACTAAACACTTTCTCCATAGCCAAAACCTCCCTGACAACATCTGGCTCTTGGGCCCTTTCAACCTCCCTAGCATTCTCAGCCTCCTAGGCCTTCTCCCCAACTTGAAGCATGTTTAAGGCCCTTCCCATCTCCCCGGGCATGTTGCCCTCCTCGCAAACTAATTTGGTGTCAACACGCAGAGCTGACATATCCGCATGTATAATACTCTTGTCTTCAAATGAGCTTGAAGGTGGGCATCTATTAGTAGTCTCAACTGTTATGCTCCTCTCAACCTCAATAACAAAAGCAATGTCATCTTCAACGAAAATTATTTTGACAACATCTTGATTATGGGGGTCATGAATTTCAACATTAGGGGCATCGGCTTTCGACTAGGCCTTGTGTGTCACTTCCATCATGTCTAATCATTCATCCATGGCCTACTTTAACACCACCTCGATGGCCAATTCTTGCTCAACTTCTTCCATCATGGCATCGACTTTGTGTCCTTGCATGGCTAGGGCAGGTGAGGTTTGACGAAATCCACTACCCTTTTTAACTATATCAACCTGCATTTTATTTAGGTCATGTTGAAAGTCTACAACCCCTAGGCTTCCTTGCCGCTTGTGGATTCCCCAATAATCCAACTTGTTAAGGTCTATTTCTAATAATCGAAATAGCCATCGAGATTTTTTGGTTCAATCGTCATTGGTTGGTTCCCAAACCGTTCTACAGACATTGATGTTATGTTTAGTGAGGCAGTAAAAGTAATTTCAAGATGATGCTCAGAAAGTACCATCATGGCTGCCATAACAATATTCATGCACTCCCAGAGTATAGGGTCAAGGGTTTCATCAAAATCAATGCATTCCAAGCACCTAGTTTAATTCATGAACTTCCTTAACTCTATCTCCCAAGAAAGCTCTCCCCTTTCAAGCAATATAACTACCTTGAGGAGGACGTCTTTGTATCCTTGGACAAGAAGTCTATTTCAAGGGAGACGACAACTCCCTGAAGCCACATCATCCCTGTGGAGATGTTTCTTCGAGAAGCTACATCTCCAGGGGAGACGTCGCTGCCAAGAAGGGAGCATTCTTCCCTGGGAAGACATTCCCTAGGGAGGACATTCCAAATAGTAAGAGACATGAACAAGATAAGGAAGAGACTTATGGGACATTGAAGACATGTGCAAATTAATGTTTTCCTTAACCATCATTACATGTTTCAACATTTTTCTGTCTAAGACTCGATCCTCAAATGGGGTTCTTGACCATAATACGTGCCACATTTGTTCATTACTTCCAGCCCATTCCCAAAATGTTTGCAGTTGCATTGATTCAACAAAGCTGGTCATCATTTCAAGGTCCTTTTTGTGCAAATATGTGTTTGTTTTTATGTTCTCAGTGAACTGTTCAAATTTGTTGTGGAACACTGCAAAATCCTTCTAGCCACCAAAATATTAAGGGAGTTTAACATGTAACAATTCAATCACGTTGCGCATCATGGCACTAAACCACTCAATGCTAAGATCGGCTAACACATCCCAAGGATCGATCAACAATTTTGGCCCTAATTATTTCAAAATGCATGCCATTATAAAATGGTTATTTAGATGTGATAATACAACGAAGTGCTCTTGCATGCACTTGTATGCAAACTCAAGAGTTGTTATTTGTACACTTGTTTTTTTGCCCAAAACTTCCTTCCCATGTTGAAAAGTGGATCCACCCAATCATCTTCCTCCCTTTGCATATTATGGAATGTCGTTCCATGCACTTTCGACTTGGGCAATGGAAGGCCAACAGGCAAAACAATGAATGTCTTATTCAAGCAACTACCAACCCAATTATTTTTTAGCTAAATGACACATTTTTCCATTTCCTTTTGGACACCCACAAAAGTACACCATGCATCCCACATTTGATAAACCGCTATAACCTTTTCATTAGACCTAGTCATTACAAAACCACTTTGCAACAAAACAACACATTTTCATATCGAAATGGTAGAAAGAAGACAAAAATCCATCAAACAATGTCCCCTAAAATTACTTAAAGAACAAGCAAGCCTTGCGGAAGGAACTCCATGAATATATCCCCCTATGAATAACGTGTATAACTTCATCTTCCCCCCAGGGACACAATCACATCTTTTCGGGGAGACACCATATCATGACCTTAACCTTGGGCACATGACTAGACAAGGGCATGGAAAGGTGCGGGCCGAAAGTGTAACCCAAAAGTCATATTCACACTCCCAAAAGTGCAAGAAAGTGTGAGGGAATGAACCCCCACACTCCCAAGTGGACTCACACTTTGGGAATTAGAATCTTTATGAAGTCCCAAATGTTTAAAAAGTAATTTTAAGAGTCAAAACTCATTGAATGAAAAGTTCCTTATAACAGTGAAAAGTTCTTCAAACATAGATATATAAATGAGCTTGCATGATTCATTTGAGTACTTTAAACACAAGTTATGGCCAAAGGAAAGGCTGGGAATCAAAGTGTCAATTTGACTCTCAACCACTAAAAGTTGGGAATCGCCTTGATTTACGTGCGTGCAAGTGGTGTGCAGGTGGTGTGCCACATATTGTTGAGAAGTTTTTGACAAGGGGTACAACTTTGTTTAAAACCTCACCTTAATCAAAGTGGCAAGAGTCCCAATTTTGGGAATTTCGGGACTCTCGTCTTGAAAGTCCCGAGAAAAATGTCATTTGGGTGTAATCCCCATGGTTAGTAATAAAGAATAATATAAGGGGGAAGGTGGTGCCTTCACCACCTTCCCCCAAGTTCGGGCCGTGGTGAGTCTTTTGAATCCATGTATGTTCATCGTTCGTTTGTGCATCAAAAGTGCTCCAACTATGCATTAACCAACTTGTTGTTTGGTTTGTGCAAGTTCATATGAATAATTGACCCACTTGTCACTTGTTTTAGTCCTTATCCTTGAGCTCTAGCATGCCTTTCTTACCCCTGGAGTGTTGCGAATTAAAAAATGTATCCCAACTCCTTTCGTTGTTTTCACTTTCAGACTCACAGTTAAGTCTTTTAAGGAGTTTGGGGGTGCATCACACCATCATTACCCTAGGAAGACGATCACATCTCGCCAAGGAAACCCCATCATTTCCCCAGGGAAATGAGCACATCTTCTTGGGGAAACACAAGCATTTCCCCAAGAAGACAAACACATATCCCCAAGGTGACACCATCATTTCCCATGAAGACCCCACTTTGAATGATTGTGCATTTGTTCGAGGAGATAGTCACATCTTCCTAAGTACTAAGAGCTCCTCGAGTCAAGATATGGGATTGTCTTTGGGGAATCGAAATATAGTAATGTCTCCCAAGGGTGGTTGCATGAGGGAAACGTTGCATCTCCCCGGTAGTTTAGTTCGTTAATGTTCTCATGGAAAGTATTTCAATAAAACTCTAAAAACATCTTTGAAAAACCCAACAACTAAACAAAGAAATTGGAAGACAAAACAAGGTTCCTAACATGAACTTACCATCCATGAGATACAATTGTTCTCAAAGTCCTCCCTATCATGTTTGGTAGTTGGGAGGTTAATGAATGTTTGTAGCCAGATTTCAAAGAAAACGTTATACACACTTGGATATGTTTGGAATTGTTTACAGCCAAAACCTCAATACACCATGACAAAAAGTGTCCTTGGTTGCATCCCATTATTCCGTGCTAATTTGCCACAACCAATGACAAATCATATTGAAAAACATGTTGTAGAGGGATTGCTTTCAGCGATTAGTCTAAATGGTATTCAATTTGAAAGGGACATGAGGGTTGTGTATCATCACTATTGTCGTCAACGTTAAAACCTTTTGCCACTACCTTGGTATGTAGGTCGAATCACCTTATAACTACTATGGCTATAATTGATTGCAATGAGCGTGTAGGTTCCAATGAAAGCCCAAACTACACTCACACATGAGAAGGAACAAATGGAGTTCATTCCACAAAATAAGTTTACTATTGTCTATTCACGAATATAAAAAGGCCAAGCCTCCCCACTTGAGTTGGCAGCCTTAATTTTCAAACGTTCAATTCCAGTAGGACTCTATTGGCCAGGGCCAATGTTCGAATGTTCAACCCCATTGAGGCGATTGATCCTAGGTATTGCACTAGTTGCGAGATTCAGTCAAGGTCTGCAACTTCTCGTTTGTGAGCATGCATCCTTGAAAGGACTGTCTACCTCCCCAAGGTTATTGCATTTTTTCTATTGCTTGGGTTTCCTGAAGCTACTGTGTTTTCCTTGTCATGTAGGTTTCCCAAGGTTGTTGACTTTCCCAAAATTGCTAAGTATTTCGAGTCCTTGTACTTCCCCTAGTGGAGATTTTTCCTTGGGGATTTGGTGGGACTATAGGCAATACTCAACTGCTCTGTGCGACCAAAGCATTGCCTATTACAATTGCACTTGATGCACCTTGCACACTTGATTGTGAAATTTCCTTGACAATGGTCGCAACAACCGACCAAAGCTTATGATTTTCAATTGCTCTTGCACCATCACAAGGTGTGTACAACCAATGACAATTGAGTTTCACTTTGGATCCCCACAATTTATTGCAACAAGGGCATCTATACTTTGATTGCTTCTTACCCATGGGTGTTTTGGTTGTTTCTTTGAGATCCATGTTAATTTCAATAACCTTGTTTTACCACTACTCTAAAGTGTACTAGAAGAATATGTATGAGTTGGGAAGCACAATTTCCCTTTCTCTTTTCCCCACTCCATGTGCCAAAAACACAACATGTTTAGCTCTAGAGACTTTGATGTGGGTGGATGCACCATGTGCATCGACATCTTAATATATCATCTGACATGCCTAAAAAACACGTTTTAAATGATGCCATCGAAGTTGAAAGAATTGCAACTATAAAAGCGAAATGTAAAAAGATAAAACAAAACAACAAGGAAAAACATTGCACATGAAAAAAAATGGGCCAAGAAGATGCTTCAACAAACACTCAAAACAATTTATGTTCGAAGGAACTCAATTGCTAAGCTAGAAGATTAATGGACAATGTAAATTGAAATCAAAGGCACGAGCAACAATAATGAAAAAAAGAAAGCAAAGTGGAGACGCATGAGCAACAATGATGAAGGAGAATGATGAAAATATAAAGAAGTTATAGCAACGATGTAAAAGAGAGACACAAATGAGGCAAAATAAGACAACATCCCCAATGATAGCGTTACTTTGGGAAATGAATCGATGTGCCCTGGGAATTATGACACATCCCCAAGAACCTCAATTTTATTATAATAGACTACTTTTTAGACTACTTTCCACTAAATGCATATTTTGGTTGTTGATCTAAAACCCTAAACCTCACCACTATAACGAACGATTTTGGGCAGCCATGAAAAAATAATGATCATTAATAGATGAGCCAATTGTCAAGTTTGAATTAATTATCGAATTATGTCAGGTAATGCGAAGGTTTCCATCAGACACTATATTTGATAGATCAACAACTAGGAAAAGGTGTCATCCTACCCCTTGGGGTATGGGCAAGAAATGACAGAATGACGACAATTAAATTGTTGTTTTTTATTCCTACCACAAATTCAATATCAACTTTATTTCCCAAGAATCGTAAATATAGGTGTATTAATCTCCCTAGGTCATCTCAAGAAGCACGAGTACCTTGAGGGGACGGGGGAGACATCAAAAATCTTGAGGAGCACTTGTGCATACTTCCTGCCTGGAGGGATCTACAAGCCTAAGATGCACTCGCTCTCCTTCGACGAGCTCTTGGGCATTTGGGTGGGGAGTGTTTTCCTCAAAAAGCTGAGTTAACTTCTTAGTGAGAAAAAGGCACATTCCATGGGATGGTTCTCCCTAGGGAGTGAAAGGAACCTTTCAGCGAGGAGAAGGTGGGGTTTTTCGAGAAGGTTGGTCTCCCTCAAGGAACTAACAAAACCTCCTAGCAGGGAGAAGGTGGTTTCCCCATGAAGGGTAGTCTCCCTTAGGGGAGACTATAGACAAGGACGATGATGTCCTCGGGGATTGGATGCAGCACTGCATGGAGAGGAGAATGGGGGTTTCCCAGGCAATGTAGGGGTTGTCTTTCCTGTGAGGGGAGGGGGACAAGGTTTGAGAAGTGATTTATTTTCATGGGCTAAATGCTGCAATCATGAGGAGGTGGAAGTTCTTGGCAAGATAGATGAGGCAAGGCTGAAAAAAAAGAATGGGGTTAGAGCTTCTAGCCCAAGGGCTAGGTTGTGGGGTCATTGGGCTGGGTGATCAATTGGGTTTGGTTAACCAAGTTGAGGTGGTTAATCGAAGATAGGGGCTCCAAGTCAAAACATTAGAATCTTAAAACATGGGGTTGAAAGCACATCAAAAATCATGATGCATGTAATTTGTTACACCTGTTTAATGTTTGCCAAAATTGATATCCTACCAACACTAATATCTATAGCTACTAAGGACTTCAATTTGATTTTCTCCCCTTTCATAGTACCTAGCAAGGAGTTTTATTTCATTTTTCACCTTTTTTACAATGCTTAGCAAGAAATTTTATTTCAATTTTGCCCCTTTTTATAGTACTTGAAATAAAATAAAATAAACTAATCTAAATACCCATGTATGAGGGTTTAATTATTATACATGCCCAACAATAAAACCCTCACAATTAGATTGGTATTGGTTATGGTATTGAAAAACTGACCACCAAAATACACCCTCTTTTAATGGCAAATTCAGTCATAATTAATTGTTTTGGCAAGTGACAAATAATTCGGTTTCGATAAGAAAAACTACCTAATCTCTTGAACATTTACAAATGAAAGTGCCTAACTTATATACTAATCATTTCAATTAAAAATAATAATTTTTTGATTTTGTGATACTTTAAAAATCAAAACCAATGACTATAACAAAACACTACTACCAAAGTGAGGTGTAATTTACTAGTTTAAATCATTATGGGACCTTAAAATTGAAATAATTTCATTGCATTTTACTAATTTCACCTATTGAAAGTTATTTCACCATGTAGATACTATGTTAATATCAGTATGTAGACATCATGATTCATTACTAGTTAACATAATTCATTATTTCAATTTACTATAGCAAATAGGTTTATTTATATGTTTTTTTAAATATTCTATCTATGTTAGTTTATGATATACCCTATATTATTTTAAGTTACTTTAGTTATTTTAACTTATATTTTATGTTATTATATGTTATTATAAATTATTTTATCCTAAGCATAATAACTTAAAATAATCTAAAACAAAATATAATGACCTAAGGTAAAAATAATTTAGAATAGAAAATAATAACCTATGAAAAATAATTTTAAATACCCTAAAATATAATAACTACCAATAGCCTATGATATGATAACATAGAATATCAAACAATAATTTATAATACAATAATCATCAATAGTTGTAATATAACATATAATAATCAATAATAACTTATAATACAATAACCACTAATAACCATTCATAAAATAGCCACCAACAACCATTAATAGAATAACCACCAATAGCCATTAATAGAATAACCACCAATAAGCCATTAATAAAATAGCCATTAATAGCCATTAATAGATTAATCCCGAATAGCCATTAATAAATTAATCACAAATAGCCATTAATATATTAGTCACGAATAGTCATTAATAGAATAGCCACCAATAGCCATTAATAGATTAATCACGAATAACCATTAATAGAATAGCCACTAATAGCCATTAATAGAATAGCCACTAGTAACCAATAATAGAATAGCCACTAGTAGCCATTAATATAGTAGCCATTAATAACCATTAATAGAATAGCCACCAATAGCCACCAATATAATAATTATTAATGGCCATTAATAAAATAACCACCAATAACTATTAATAAAATTACCACTAAAAAACATTGATAGCCACAAATAAAATATGTACCAATAGCCATTAATAAACACCAATAACACTAATAAAAGAATAACTAATAACCATATATTATAATTGCTTAGGATTACCAAAAATAATTTAAGGTGAAATAACTTTCAATAGTTAAAAGTAATTTATAATAGCTACAAGTAGTCTAAATTGAAATAATTTACAATAGCCAAAAATAACATAAAATAGAAAAAAAAACTTACAATAGCTGAAAATAGCTTAAGGTGAAATAAGTTAAAATAACCAAAAGTAACTTAGGATGAAATAGCCAAAAATAACCAAAAGTAATTGAAAATAACCATAAATAGTCGTAAATAATGTAGGGTAAAAAATATTCATATAATAATTGAAAGTAGTTTAACATAGGTAGTATTATTATATTAACTAAAAAAAAAATTTTCCAAAAGAATGGTCATTGAAATGTTATTGAATAATGATATTCAATTATTTTTTTGTTCAAATGATTTTAAACTTTCAAAAGGAAATAAATGTAATTATGTACATTATTGAATTTTAAAAAAAAATAAACTCGAATCATTTCATTTGAACAAAATCTCAATAACATATGAATTTTCAAAGTTTATGTTTTTGTAATGTTTAAAATGAAGTATTTCATAAATAAAATGTAATGTAACATACTATCACAACAAGTGTGGTGGCTTGATTGTAAGGGTGTTTGCCCCCATTCCAAAGGTCAAGGGATCAAACCTCATGGGTGGTGTTATGTGTGGTCAACAATGGTATGTTGACCGAATATTCTCTTATTGAATTCCTAAGCTAGGTACTTAGGTTGATTACATGGCCTACCTACCTACCTAGGCTAGGTTTTTAACCTAGAGTAAGTAGTGACTCGTGTGAATAAATTTTAGGCTTTAGAAATCATGAAATTATCAATAATATTTTATATTAAATAATTAAAATTTAATTAATTTCCATATTGGTTAGTTAATTAACTAGCAAGTGAATGGTTTGGTAAATTTGTATTTCATTTGAGAATAATCTTGTTTCACTAGGTACTAATGAAACAAGTCATTGTCTGTAGCAATTGGTCTCCATTCACTAGGGGGTTAAACAATTTCACTAGGTGAAAATGTCCAAATTCATTCAAAAATCTAGTGAAACCCAGAGTAAACTAAGACGCATTTCCTAGTAGTGAAATTAAATAATGGCTCAACATAAGTTGCAAGAACAAAAAGGTTTGTATGGGTATTCTTATTACTTCTTTAATGAAAATTATCTTTTTTTTTAGGCTTTTAAAAATATCCAAAACAAGTAATTAATTTTTTTTTGTGGAAGAACCGAAGTCAACAATTCTCCAATTTTGAAATTAAAAAAAAATTGAAATCAATGATTTTTAACATTGGAACATACCCCTAATAAACAACAACAAAAACGAGTTTCTATGCACTCCTTAAATATTATTGTGCGTTCTTATGTTGACGCTTATAACTATCGTTGTGACCACATTCACAACACAACATAAAAATACCTTAAATGGTACACCACATCCAAACCAAAAGACTAATTCACTTGCAATAACGCAAGAATCCAAGCCCAAAACATAAAAAACCAAAACACTTATATAAGAAAATAACAAAGCAAAAACCATGTTCTAGAATCTGAAATCACTAAAAGTGATTTGAGATCACACAAAATAGGATTATATTTCATGACAAATATCCCAAACCTCATTCACACATGAACTGGTTCAAGATTAACTAATTAGCTTAACTAACTTAGTTTATTTTTAATTAACTAAGACATAATTAAGCAATTAAACTAACACACCTAACAATTGTCGTGTGTTCCTATGTTGGTGCTTATAACCGTTGATCTCACCACATTCACAACACATAACATAAAAATACTTTAAATGGTACATCACATCCAAACTACCCCCCTATTTGGGGTTTAGGTCCCCCTAAGCCAGATAACATCATAAAACTACTTATTAAAATCCACCATGAATGAACACTTTGGTTCCAAGGCAAAAAGATCATTAAGCCGAATGCAAATGTGAGCCCCATCGTTAGTCACCTAGATTTAATCCTTCAAATCCCCAACCAAATGCGAATTACCATGGAAGAAAACCTTAGATTGACCCTAGGAACCTAGGTCTATCAAGAGCAAAACCATTTGCCAACTGGCACTTCTTCCATTGGTGGCATGAAATATCCCATATGTCAACTTCAAGAACACTTGTTACAAATCAACATAGCAACAACTCTTGAAGCTTGCCCACACTACATTGTAGTCCAGTTAGAACCACAGTTAAGGATGGTCCATTTGGCCATCCACATTGGGAAGATGTCATGGTGCATAATTGCACACATGGTTTTTCCATGTCTGACCATCTCAGCCCTCCAACAACAACACTCCAAAAAGTAAAATGTCGCAACCTTAACCTTGGGCTTGCAACCAAAGCAAAGGCTTGCGAAGGTGCGAGCCAAAAGTGAGCCCGGGAGTCACATTTCATGTTCCTGAGAGTGCAAGAGAGTGTGAGGGAATGAACCCCCACACTCCCAAATGAGCTCCCACTTTGGGAATTAGAGTCCCAATGAACTCTTGACTTTTCAGAAGGTGATTACAAGGGTCAAAAATCATTGGATTAAAGGTTCCTTATATCATTAAAAAGATCTTGGGACGTAGAGTCTAAAATGGGCTTACATGACCTATTTGGGTAATTAAAACACAAGTTATGGCCAAAAGAAGGGCCAATAATCAAATGGTCAATTTAATTCCCGACCATTAAAAGTTAGGAATCGCCCTAACTTCCTCGTGTGGAGGTGGTGTGCCACATACTGTTAAAAAACTCTGAACAAGGGCTACAACTTTGCTTAAACCTCACTTCAATTAAAGGTCTTCACACAAAGTTATGGGCTTCCAAAATTGCGGGAGTCCCAATTTTGGGAATTTCAGGACTCCCATTTGGGAGTCCCGAAACAAAATGACGTTTGGATGTTGGTCCTGTGGCCAGGCACAAAGTATACTATAAGGGGGAAGGTGGTGGCTTCCCCCAAATCTGAGTTGTGGTGAGTTTTGTGAGTCCATGTTTGCCCATGGCTCGTCCGTGCACCAAAAGTGTTCCAACTATGCACTAACCAACTTGTTGTTTGGTTTGTGCAGGTCCATGTTAATAATTGAATTACTTGTCACTTTTCCTAGTCCCCATCTCGGAACTCCAGCACGCCCCTTTACCCCCAAAGTGTTGCAAGCCAGGGAATGTGCCCCATCTCCTTATCCTTCCACTGTTTTCACAGTTAGACTCAAAGTTGAGTCTACCAAGGAGTTTGGGGGTGCATCATAAAACCTTTTGCACACGTAGAATAACATGTCTTATAATCATATCCAAAGTGGTTGGTGTTGTTAGTTGCAAGTAAACATAATCTCCTTGTTCAAACCTTCAAATCTGAAGCTAATAACTACCTCCACGTATAGTGGCATAATGCAATGTATTTCGATGTTAGGCAATTGCTAGATTTCCCATAACCATGGGCATAACACATCGAAATAAGGTGGCTTATTGCTCACATGCCTACATCCACATATTAGGATCATCCATGTTGATTACTACCATTGCATCTCATGGAATAGAGGCTAATAACTTAGGCTCATGGCTAAACAATAAGAAGTATGATGAAAAAGATGAAAAAGAAGCTTGCCAACTAAACTTATACCCCATAACTAGCCATGGTAACTATAAATCCCAATCTCGAGTATGGCCCTTATGAAGACCATATTTTTGCAAACCTTACTTCACTATTTACATCATCCGCTCAACTAACCTATTTGCTTCAGGATGGTTTCGTGAAGTTATGCAATGATTAATCAATGTTTTTTCACACAACTCTTGGAATTCCCCACGAAATTTTGTACCTTGGTTAGTGAGAACTTTGGCTGGAGCCCCAAACCTATTAAGTACCTTGTCCAAAAATGCATATGATGATCTTTCAGTGCTACAATTCAACAATGGAACCAACTCCAACCACTTGGAGAAATGCTCAATCATAACCAAAACATATCAATTATGTCGAGGTGTTAAAGTCAATGGGTTGAAAAAATCCAAACTCCATCGATACCCAAGCCCCATAATTGGTAAGGGTTGTAGGTGAGGTGCAGGTGCATTGAAAGATGCCCAAATAAATTGTTGAAATTTATAATTGCATCCCTTGCCACCAGTACTATGTTTGGAACAAATTGTATGTCCAACGGATCCCAAAATGGCCCCCTAACTCCTAATGAGCATGCCTCACAAGGCTTTCACATTATTTTGGGTGAAGTACAACCTTCACTTGTCCATCTTCCCACATCCGTAGGAGGGAATTACCTTCCCACTTGAATCACTTGGCCCTTTACACAGCACGATCCCTTTCTTTGGGTGTTAATCCAAATGGAATTTCACCTACTTGCAAATATGCAAAAATAGGTGCATCATCATAAATATCCAGGGCACCATTGCCTTCCGACTCCATGTTCACATCATGGGGATCCCCATCATCTACATTAGTAAGAGGTACATCCCCAAAACACCCCAATAAAGTACAAAGCTATGTAGAGGCATGCCATCCTAGTACCACCTCCAAATCCACATCACCATGGCAACGGGCCCCAATGGTATCCTCCTCGTTGGAACTTGGGTTCTAACTCAACCCATTAGCATTTTGATTAACCCTACCAAGTGTGTGAATTATATCAAAGTCATACTCTTGTAGGATAAATGCCCACTTAGCCAATTTTGCTATGAATCAATTTGATTCCATGAGGAATTTCAAAGGCTAGTGATTAGTAATCAAAGTGAATGGGCTACCATAAAGATAACATTGAAATGATGAAACAACCCAAACAATTGCAAGGCACTCCCTCTCATATGAGCTATACTTGATTTCCATTTTGTTGTTGGACCGACTAGCATATGCCATCACAAACTTTTGACCATCATCATCAAGTTGGGTAAGCATAGCTCCTAGCCCTAAAATACTCCAATCAATGTGTAATTGGAATGGTCATCCTTGGATGGGTCACCTCAAAATGGGCGTTGACAAAAGCCTAGTTTTCACCTCCTGAAAGGCCTATTTTTGTGGCTCATTCCAAATGAATTCCTGGTCAATCTGCTTGAGTCAAATTAAAGGTTTGGCTATGTTATTGAAGCCTTTCACAAACCTCCAATAGTAATTACACAAGCTTAGAAAAATTCATAACCGACTAACATCTGTTTGTTGGGGAACTTGTGAAAATGGCTTCAACCTGGGCATTCTAAACCCCTAATCCACCTAAATAAATCATGTGACCAAGGTATTCTACCTGAGTATGAAAGAACTAACACTTGCTTGGATGAAACTTAAGGTTATGTTCTTTAAGTTTTTTAAACACCTTTCACAAATGGTGCATATGATCTCCTAAGGTCAGGCTGAAAATAATGATGTCATCAATGTAGCATTTAGCAAAACCAAGACCCACCAACACTCGATCCATGACCTTTTGAAATTTTGCAAGGGCATTTTTCAAACCAAATGGCAAAAACTTCCATTGGTACAAATAATCCTTCCCATGGGGGTCAATTCCCCAAAAAATTATTTTGACTCTATCACCTTCCCTCAATGGCAACTGATGGTAGCCAAACCTTAAGTCCAAGGTACTAAAAACCTTGGCATGTCCAAGGGCATCAAAGATCTCCTCCGATAGGGGCATGGCATATTTGACTAAACGGGTTCGTTTATTCATCCGACGATAATCCCCACACATGCAACATTCAATCCAATTGCCAAAAATGTCCCTCTTAGCTGGCATCATTGTTGTTAAAGCATATTCACCCCTAGATAATTCCACCAAACTAACATCCAACAATTTTGTTGTTCGAACTTGAACCAAGGCTCTTTCCACCTCACTAAGCTTGTAAGGTTGCTTAAAATTAGATTATCATCTTCCAATATGATTCAAACCTTTTCTCCCCTTAATTGACCCAATTCCTTCAAACTAAAGGCAAAACATCCAATGAAATCTTATATTATTTGTCGTGCTTCATGCACCTCATCTCTTATAACTGTTGGGCCGATTCTTGGGTCCCATGTTTCTGCAATCATCTATACCTTGGGTTGGGATGATGGAACATCCCCAACAGCCAAGGTTGAAGGCATGGCCTTTGATTGTTACGCAAAATGTGGAAAGGTGCCATCATGTCTTGGCACCCCCACATCACCAATTTCATGTTCCACATTCATAAATGTCCCTTGGCATCCCTGATCCCATAGTTGCCAAGGATGTATTTGTCATATTATAACATCACCCCCCCCCTTGCATTGCCATGCTAACCCAATAAAAGGTGCAACAAGTGAAATATGAGGTGGAGTGGGTGGGTGTGATTGGCTAAACGTAATTGTTCTACCAAGCCCAAGCTGAAAATCCATGTGAGGTAGTTGAAATTCGTAACTTGCCCCAAAATCCACCTACAGGTGCCTTCGAAAATGCCTTACATAGTTGTGGTGCCAATGCAGAACCCCCTGGCCCATTCCCTTTCATCTGCATTGGGTTCTTCCATATTGGATGAATGGGAATCCCAAATCATCCCTGGGCCCCCATTCCTAAATGCACGAGAATGTGGAAAATTAAAAAATGTTGGTAGGGCTATTCATGGAAGGCCAACCCTATTGACCATAGCCAAAGGTGGTCGATCATCATGACGAACCACGCATGAATGGCATCTTGGATTTAATATGTCATCCACCAAGCATGTGGGTGACCGAAGAATGAATTCATATGCTTGTTGGATCACCTCTGGTGGTGTTAGGTTAGTCCACATCCATCGGAACTAATGAGTTCATGAACCAATTGAAGCAACATCCACCTACACTAGCTCGCGAATCCAACCCCTAATATGTTGCCATCCAACCAAAATGGTTGGCCTAGAATCCCCCAATGGTGGGACATTCTCCAACAAATATGCACATGGGTGCATATGTGACTTTTGCAAATGTTGCACAACATGAATCAATTCCCAAAATAAACTTGACCTAGGATCGAAAAGTCCACAACCCATATTTGCTTGTGAAAGACCTTAGCATGGCCATCCAAAAATGACCAAATCAATTGGCCCAATACTTGCCAAATCTAATGCCTTTAGCAAGGTGATGTTGTTTTGTAAAGAATGTTGATAACCCTGGATGGCCGATGTTGGTAACAAATGGGGCTATCTTTCTTGTAACATCATGACATGCCGCATGGAAGCTTGTCTAGTTTATGGATCCTTTTCCACATAATGATATTTATGGACTAGGATGCCTGATTATAAAACTGTAGCTAATCCAAAACTAATGCCTCCAAACAACTCAAGTAGGCATATCCTATCTTTGGGAATATCCCACTAAATAATCTTAGTATCTAATGGGTTTAAACCTGGAGGCCCATTACCAAAGTTCACAAGTGATTATGGGCTTGGTGATGACAAAATGTGTTAAGACTAATGAATATATTAATTAGCTAATGCCTAGAATTCAGTCAATGTGCCCCATGGTGGTTTAAGATCCAATGAATAAACTAGAACGATTGGCATCCCCTTTGGCCCTAACACCGTTAATTCATCATTTAGAAGTGGATCTTGGTCATGGACGTTACCCTCAAAAAACTCAAGTCCATGTGGAAGGCCTGAAAATCTAGCCAACATAGTTCACTATTATAAATTTTGGGTTTTGCAACTGTCATTTGCAATTAAAATTCAGTTGCATGCGACACATGCAATTGTAAATTTGTGTAGTTTAAGACAAGTTATATATGACATGTAGTTACATGTGACACTACGTATGCAACATGTATATACAATGTTAATATACATGTTCATACATGCATACCAATCCAATGTAGTTGCAACTTTCCTTACAACTACATGCAAGTAATCAAAATATGACACATGTTTAAAAATTAGACAACTAGCTTGTGGACATGTGTCATTATTTAACCTTTTTGTGTTTTCAAAATTAAAAATTCATTGGATTAATCTCAATCATTAAAAAATTTTGCCACTACGATGATGACACGTGGCACACCATGGAACATTCATTAACCATTTAACATGTGTTCAATATTTTAACACCAATTATATGATGACATGTGGCAATTAAAGCCCACCTATTTAAAAAATTTTAAATATTAATTAATGAAATCTAAGTCATCCAATTTATGGTTAATAAGATGTTGACACATGGTGCCTAGGTAAGTAGATAATAATTAAACCCTATTAAGTAAGTAGGTTTATTTAGATATGTAAGTAGGTTAAAAAATAGCTAGGCTTAGGTTATATAAATAGGTTTAGAATAATCCGATTTTATTTTTAAATTTGACCATTTCATAAAAGTCAAGTTTTTTTCATTCACTCATCCCCAATGGCACTTGGTATTCGGTTTCAACATAACTATTGCTCCTAGTTATATACTGAGCCAAATAGAATTAGAAGCCAAAGGATATGGGTGAAAACATTCCATTGCAAACCTCATGAACCAACCTAGTTGCACATTAAATACAACTACTATATTAAAGTATAACATCCAGGGGAGGGCTTTATTGCTTTTGGTGTCGAAACAAAACTTGAAACCCTTCTCTTGGTGCATCTAACACATTAAAAATCATTGAGAATAGGTTAGAAATGAGAAAGTTATGGGCCCCCAAAGTAAAGAGGGTCAAAAGACTTAAAAAAGAAACTATTGAGGCTAGTTCTTAGACACCCAGAAAGTTCATTTTATGTTTTTTTTTGTTCTTAGAGTTCCAATGTGATTTGTAGGACTTTAGATGGCGCTCCTACAACATTTTAAATCATTTAAAATGAATAAAAAATAAGAAAGTTATGAGCTTTGAAAGTAGGACGGGTCCTAAGAAAAAAAACAAAACGTTTTATAACTTGGAAAGCTTATTTTTCTTATTTTTCTTCTTATTAAGTTTTCATTACTCCTTTTCTTTTGCACTTCAAAGGTGATTATAGGATATTTAGTGATTATGATTACTTAATGAAAATATGATTTTAATATTATTATTTAGTTTAAATTAATAATTGCTTACAACGTTTGTATATTTGTAGGTTAATTAGTGTAGCCTATTTACATTAATATTTTAACATAAATAATAAAATTTAAATATATAATATCTATGGATATATATATATAATTGATTATCACTATAATTATAATAAAAATTTAATTAATAATTATGATTATTTATAATTAAAAATTTAATATTATCATATTAATTGATTTTGAATAATTATTTGTTTAATCAAATGTACATTTTCTGAAAACATATTTCAAAATAAAATAAAGTCAAACATATTTAAACCATGGTTTAATTTAACTTAATTTAACATTATTTTGTTTAGCAATGGTTAGTTTAACCTAATTTAATTTAACAATTGTCAATTTTAGCCTAATTTAATTTAGCCATAAATATTTTAGGATAATTTAATTTAACCATATTTATTTTATCTTAATTTAATTTAGCTTAATTTAGTCTAGCCACAATGAATATAGTTTAATTTAGTTTAACCATAAATATTATAGCCTAATTTAGTTTAGCCATAATTAATTTTGCCTAACTTAATTTAACCATATTTATTTTAGCCTATTTTAATTTAGCTTAACTTGATTTAACCATAATTAGTTTGGCCTAACTTAATTTAACCATAATTATTTTAGCCTCACTTAATTTAATTATGGTTAGTTTAGCTTAATTTAATTTAATTTAATTTAATTTAGCTTAATTTAAATTAGCCATAATTAGTTTAACCTAACTTAATTTAACCATGGTTAGTTTAGGCTAGCCTAAGTTAGCATGGGGTTAACCTTAGTATTAAAGGTACATAATACTATTATATATAGTTTCTGTAGATATATTAAGTATAATATTTAAGTATGTATAAGTTTAGGCCATTATTTTTATGACACGTGTCCATGTTATACACATTTAGTTGCATGTTAGTTGCATGTTAGTTGCACACACAACCATATGGCCCAAAAATTATACAATACCAAATTTGTAGTTGCAAACATGACTAAGATAGTTACAAACGACAACTAGTTGCATGCCAATTGCATAATGACTGGTTGTAAATGACAAAATTTCTAGTAGTGGTTGACTTGTTAGATTTTCCCACTTGCCCTCTAATGAATCTCAATGGTAATGAAACCTTGTGGCTAGCTCATGTTTGCTAGCCTAGACGATAATATGCAGTTGCCTCCCAAAAATCAATGGTAACCCATAAAGGGTACAACACCACACCTCCAACCAACACATCATAGGACGTAACATGCATGACGATCGCTAAGGCCCGCACAATAATGTAATTTGTTGGCTTGTTGGGATTAACCTGGATCACAATTTCTTATTTGGTTAACCTTCGTGTTTTCTCTAACCCACCCATGGATGTCAAAATGTGATATGGGCATGGGTCAAGATCAGCATTAGTCAATCCAAGACCATCAACAACAACTTTGCCCAACATCAATGGTTGAGCACTAGAATCCAACAACGCTTTAAGGGATCGATACCGTCGTCCTGATGCCCCCCTCAACTAAACCACTCCTTCCTCATTATGCACAACCACAACCCCATGAATAACATTGGTTCAATCAATAGCTAGCCATGTAGAAAGGTCATGAAATTTGGCCATAACCACATGCCAAGATTTAGGTTGAACCTTGGACACCTTTGTGCAATTAGGCTCAAAAATTGGATGGGGAACTACATGAGGCACAAAAATGTCCTCCAACTTTACCATAATTTCTTGCATTCCACCATTCTCACATAATGTGGTCACCAAACAAAGCACAATTGTTGGTTGAATACCTAAAATGGCCAATGTCTTAGTAGAAAACAGTGGTGCTTAACACATTATTTTGGCTGCCCCCATCAAACTTATGGGTGCCTTGGACCTAGGAATAAAAGTATGCACTTTCCTTGACACTCCACCTGAAGTTGACACCCCAATGGGATTAGGAATGGTGTTTATCAACACAAATGATTGTGGGAGCCGCACTTGGCATGAACCTCACCACACTGAGGATCCAATCTCTCATCAACACCTCGTGGTTCTGGCACCTGAATATTAACTCTTGTCATTGGTGCAACTATGGAAATCATCACATTAGGATTTGCAACCATAACATGGTTTCCATCATCTGTTGCCAATGATTCATGATCTCTTAACATATGTAACATCATCTCATTTGGTGCCACTTATTTCGAAAAACTAACTCCATAAAAGAATCCTTGATCTGCATTTGACCCATATGATTGGTCATTGTCCCTATCCTTAGCCTTCACTGGCCCAAATGTAATAGATTTCACTTGGGCCGCCATGCTTGTGACTAGGGCTTCCAACCATGCAAATGTAGTGTTGGGTTGACCTTGAGTTGGCTTAGTGGTCGGCCTTTTGTTGACTACACTTTTTTGCTTTTAGCCCTTACCAAAACCTTGGCCCTTATTAGCATTGGCCTTGCCATAATTCTAGGTGAAATGTGAAGCAATTATCGACATCATACCCATATGCATGACAATGGGAACATGGTTGGTTAGGATTAGGGTTGGAAGTTGTGGCTTATGGTGGATTGGGACAATCCTTTTTCTTATGAAGCCCACCACTTCTTATGAAGCCCACCACATTTCCAACATTTGTCCTCTCCACCTTGTTTTGCTGAATAGGATGTGGAACCACCACTTGAGTCTGGTTTGGTCCCCTTGGCCTTGGGTGGTGTAGCGTTAATGGGCTAACTTCATGATTGTTAGCCTTATGGTGCTAGAAAATTCCTTGGGTTTTCCTTGTTGAACCCAAAGGTGACCACTTGTTCTTCCACCATGTCATCTCAATCCTTTCCAACAACTGAAAGACATTAGCCAAAATGGGTTCGGCAAGCTATAGTAAAATGGCATCTTGCACCCGACACTTAAACTCCTTGTCCAAAATTCCATACTAAAATTGGACAACTTACACTTATGTGACACCTTGTGTCACCATGATCAACCTACTCATTTGTGCATAGGCTTTTCGTAAACTTTCATGGGGTTCACGTTGGAAATCTTGCAAACTCTGTAATTTCTTAGTCATAACCCCTTGGTAATTCTACCATAATTCACAAAAAAATTCCACAATTGGGTTAAATATGAACAATGGACCCCATGTATTAGTGGATGTCCCTACACCACCACCCCCGGTAGTTCCACCACTTCCAGTGGTTCCACTGCCAATGGCATTTTCACTCCCACTTGTCAAACTAATGCTAGGAGTTGTCGTTGCACCACTTGGGGCCATAATTCCTGTAGTGATAGAAACATAATTGGGAGACCAATATAGCTGCCACTCCTCAATCTAAATCTCATAGGCACACCTAAATTCATGATAGTCATCCATAGACAGGCCTAAATGTTGAAACAAACCCTTCCATGCCATGAAGGGTGTGAATAGCTGGGGATTATGCAATTGTTACATATCACATTAGTTGTCAAACTCCTAGATGAAATCATCCAGCTCAATGGTGCCAACCACCCCTGAATATCGATAGGCCTTTTTGGCAGCTCCATACATCTCTTCCATGTCCCACAATAGTGGTGGGCCCTTGGAAAAATATTTGTTATAGAATCTGAAGAATCTCCTCTAAATGATGATGAAGGTGGTGTGGGTGGCTTGAACCGCACCCCTCGCCTAGTGAAACCACTAGTAATAGTGTCCCTATCCCTTGAATCTTATGTCACTTTTCTGATGAACCCTAAACCTTGACTTAGGTATCCCCTTTAAAATCCAATCACAAAATGGTGATATACCTACAATGGCTCAAACCAAATCTACAGTGATGTTGAACTTGTTATGGCTTAACTAAACCCCCATGCAGAACATGAACCCAAGGTTGTTACACCTACATGGTAAGGGCACCTGCACCCACAAAAACATTTCATAGGGCCAACAAACTAGGGCACATTGTGAACACAACCAAGTGGTTTACTAGTCATCAACCTAGTCTCACCACAATAATAAATAATGGGACATCTTGGTGATCAAATCTAGCCATATCCATAATTGTGCCTCCTAGTACAACCTACACTTTGATTAAAACTCAATCAACACATCCAAGAAAACCAAGAGTTAAGTAGGACCTATTCAATGATCAAGATTGGGTGGTAGCCTTGTCCCATGCCCAACCATTAATCACACTAATCACAACCCCTAGGCTCATTGCACCAATAATAACATGTGTGGGAAGGCACATAACCTTTCACTTGAAGTTTCACACTAAACAGTAAGCATAGACTACCAAAAGGTCAACCTGAAAGCATGTGCTCACCCCCAGGTTGTAATGAATGGCATACACCTTGGTAATCCCTTTACCCCCTGAAAGCATATGATAACCCGACCAACATGTTAACAAAAAACAAACGCAACCCAACAAACACAAGTGGAGATGCATAACTCATGCAACACAAATCTCTACTTTTGTGATCCCTACACATGAATCATGATAGGATTCAAATCATATACAGTTGTTAATGGCATGACACTCCACCACCTATAAGGTGCAGAAAATATGACTCATCAACACAATGCTAAACACCAAATATTTGGTACGAAAAAATGGACCACACACCACCTAGTGTCTTGGAATAAACCTTCAAAAGTGCATGTCTCCAACTGAGCTGAAAACTCCCACATTAGAAATGCACTTCACTAAAAACTAATTAAGACATAAAGCTTTTGATTTTGCTTTCGTATGGGTGAGAAGTAAATTCCCAAAGTCGAATGGCAAATAATTCCATAATTGCCAAATCAACCTTTAGCCTCCAAAACTTTTTGTCCCCAAAACTTTTGTTGTTTGACATGCATATAATTTTTTTCTTCAAGAACTCAACAATGTAGATGGTTTGTCAATTCGACTCCACATGCAAAAGATATGAATTTCCAAAGAAATTCAAAATGAAAATTCCCAAAAAAATAAATAATTCTATCCAGTCTTAGGGGTTAAATCGTCCAATGTATGTGCATAGGTGGGTTGTTTGTGTATTAGCCTACCCACATGATCACTAACCCTTGTTTGCCAATTAGCTACCCCTAGTTAGATGGATGAATTTTTTTAAGCCAAAATTTGGATGAAATATTTCAAATGGATGAAAAAATAAAAAAACAAAAATAAAAATGTTGGTAAGTTCGGATTGGTGGTAAACCCTCGCCCTAGGTTTGGGAATTTGGAAAAAAATGAAAAATAAAAAGGGAGGTCCGAATTGGACCCCTTCAACCCTTCTTATCCCGAGGCTCCCTCAAGGCATGTGAGCGTCCACTCATGCCTGAACCTCCAAGGTTTGAAAGAGAATTTGAACTCCCAACAATGGCTGTTAGAGCTCGGCTTTCTCCACCACCACCTCTACTTTTCTTTTCTTTTCCTTCTTTCTCCTTCCTTCCTTCTTCTCTTCCTTATTTCTTTTTCTTTTTCTTCAGGTTATAGCTATGCGTTGCAACTCCTCTGCCTTTTTCATTGTTATTTGTTGCCACTTGTTGCAACTTCAACAAATGGGGCAACCACGGCAAGGAGCTCCTCTCCCCACCTTTTTTTACTCCTATGTTACAACCGTAGTTACTCTGCCAACAACAAGATCGACCAAGGGCACTTGCCGCCCCTACTTTTCCTTGCAAACTGGCGTCAACGGCCAAACAAATAGGATTTCAAGCTCTTGGCGATGGCGTAGGTGGCTCATGCTACCACTATCATTACTATACCTACAAGGTACCAATAGAAAAAGACAAAAGGAGGGAGAGATAAAGGGGAACAAGAGAGAAAGGAAATAAGAAAATAAAAATGAAAAACAACAAAAAAGGGGGGGCCTTGTGATCAAGCTAGGGGCTTTCCTTTTGTGCTTTTTCAACACCTCCAAACTCCAAGGACTTGGCCCTGTTTGGGTTCAACTTCCAAGGAGTTGTACACAAAAAACATGTACAAAAACATCAAAATTGCCAACCAAACCAAGATTTGCAAATGAGCAATATTTGGAGCTTGAGCAAAACTCCTGCAAAATCAATTTGTAATATAAAAACCAAAACAAACAACACAACACTTGCTGTTAACCCAAATTCATGTGCATAACACACACAACAAAAAACGAAAAAATAAAATCTTAGTGTTAAAACAATTCTAGCCTTGTTATAACACAAAAACAACTAACTAGACTTTTGGTGACTCAAAAGATTGATTCACTTGGAACAGCACAAGAATCCAAGCCCAAAACATAGAAAACCAAAACACTTATATAACAAAAAAAATTGCAAAGCAAAAACCATGGTTTGGAATATCAAATCACCAAAAATGATTTGAAATCACACAAGATGGGATTATATCCCATAACAAATATCCCAAAACCCATTCACACATGAATTGGTTTGAGATTAACTAATTAACTTAACTAACCCAATTTATTCTGAACTAACAAAATTAACTAGAACCTAACTAAACAATTAAATGAACACAACTAACAGTATCCTTTGGTAATTAGCAACTAAAAGATCAACTTAAAAAAATTATGATTGATAACAACAACAAAAGGTTATGTATTGTCATTGGAGGGGGGGCATTGGTGTGTGTGTATTATAAAAACATGAAGTTCTCAAACTCTTATTAGTGAAGAAAAAATAAGAGTAACAATACCACATAACCCCAAAGATGATGAAAAGATAGAAACTCTTTTATTCATTCTTTGCAAAGAAACATGTGAGAAGTGAGTGTTTATAATTTGTGCTTGAATATAAAGATTTGCACCATAATATGGTATGTTTGTGATGGTTTTGTTTCTGTGATCCCTCTTTATTATATTCTCATAGGCATTGGAAATTCCAAATAAAAAAAGAAATCAAGTAGTGGGGGGCTAAAATCTTAAAAAATCTAGATCAAATGCCAATGTTGCCCTTGAAATATGGTAACTTTGTTGTAATACTTTTTTGATACCCTTCTTATTTCTTATGGTGATTCAATGATACCCTAGTTATATTAAACATGCTTGTTTCATGACGTAATATATATATATATATATATATATAAGTTGAGACTAGTATTGCCACTTCTCATCAATAATGGGTGTTACACAACAAAGTTATTCTTAAAATAATATTGTCTTTGGGACCCTATTTCATGTTGAAATATTATTTCTGTAAATGTTAGTTATCTAATTATTTTTTAAAAAAGTAAACTTAAAACAAGAGGAGCAATTTTCTTATATTGAAGGTGAGGAGTAATAATTTTTGCATGGGCATTTATTGCATAACATTCACAGCAATGGCAACAAAAATAAAAGCAAAATCAAGTTGATATTTAATTTATCACCAATTTAGGGGGAAAATGGGTTTGAAGCCTTATCTATTATCAAACTTTTTGAAATTTGATTGTGCAAATGATTCTAAATTTCAAGCATATGTTTCCATTGAATCAGGGGATTGGTAGGTAGATTAATATATATTCCCAGAGACAGGTTCATGTTTATTCCTTAAGAAGCGCTGAAGTTCTCATTAGCTATTGGTCATCGGACAATCACTATTACATCACACATTGTCAATTTTCACCCTTTTATTTTCCCCTTTTACAACCTGAAAATGGACCTCTGTGGCTAAACTTCATGAAAGGAATAACTTCAGTTTTTTAGACTTCCAAACTAGCCTGGGGAATTGGTCGCTTCATGAGCAAAATGTAGTATAATTTGAACTTGACTGTCATCTTGTACTTGAGGTTAATATTGTATTTGATTTAGAACTAAAAGTATTTGGATTGCAAGGTTTTTATTACTAGTAAATCTTGGAATTTATTAATAATGATTTAATACATTAATAATAGATTTAATAAATTTATAGTGTATGAATTTTTTTTTGACAATTTGGGTTTGAAGGTTTTTTTTTTTAAATAAATTTATTTCATTTGAAATTTAAATCTTTAATAGGTGTTGACATAATATCTTTTGACATTGGAATGGGAAATCTCCAAGCATGGGATATCATATTAGCATGGTTCTGAAAATTAGGGCAAGCATTCCGCGTTGAAACGAATGAGCCAGTTTGGAAATACTTGACAAATTTGAACAATAAGAAAATCAAAGAACCTACCCTGAACCATCCATTCTTTGAGAAAACTCACCATAATTTTATTCTGGATTTTTTTAATTTTTTTTTGAAAAACCAAGGGTTCTACAATTATGAAAACTTTCCCAAAGCCAAGAATCAAAGGTTATAACAAAATCAAGCGACCACCCAACACTCACTAAAACCCTAAACCAATTTACCCACGCTAGCCTGTAGGTGCTAGGTACAGTGATAAACTACTTGTCAGAGTTGGCAACTTGGGGACCCTTTTGCTTGCACTCTTGAATCAGGTCAGCAAATGTGCGGCAGGTAGGTGTAATGAGATGTGGCTACTCGGTATTGTTGTTATCACTTCTGTAAAGTCGTTCTGGTCTAATTTGGATTTTCAGTGGGGCCCCTAGGCAAGAACAAAGGCAATGATATACTTGTAAGATTTTGTCAATTAAGTGCATTCATTCTGTTGTTGGGATTCTTCACCAATGAAATATCACTTATGTTTTCTTGGGTAGAGCCTGTTTTTGTCTTGATGCATGCAACAATCCAAGTATTTGCAACCGAAGTCAAGAACTCTGATCATTGGAAACCCCCCTGAATGACAAAATGCACAACATGATCATATTCAGTTTGAAGTCTTATTAGTTGTGACTACGTACATTTGCAGTACATGTGGTAGGTAAGGTCCTGGGGGTGAGTGACCATTACCAGAATAAGGGGCCAGTCCAAGGCAGAGTCAATTTGGCCCCAGTTCTGGTATCACCCTTCCCCCAGGCCTTAGATCATCTCCAGCGGTGCTCAGTACCTATGTGACCCTCCTACAATATTTTTCACATCCAAGTTTAGTTATGTAGCCTACTCTTTTGCAACCCCACCCATAAAACTGATACTGGGACAGCAAATAGGTGGGGGACTACTAATAGCAAACCACCTGGACGAATCATTATGATGGGCCAATCAGAAACACTGGGCA
>Ga0116231_10001369_pt1 | contig 49505 bp, 31 predicted proteins | sample S1TSphgellanicum_2_FD_89695 | JGI IMG/M metagenome (GOLD analysis project Ga0116231, IMG submission 89695) | Host-associated microbial communities from peat moss isolated from Minnesota, USA - S1T2_Fd - Sphagnum magellanicum MG | ecosystem: Host-associated > Plants > Peat moss > Unclassified...
AAAAAAAAAAAAAAAAAGGGAACAAAAAATCTTTATGTTCGAGAAAATTGATAGTTTGTTTGTTGTTGTCGTCGCAATCGCACTACTGCTTCCGTGATTTCTGGAGTTCTCATTTTTATTTGGTAATTTCCAATCTTGGGTGTGTGTGTTTTTGAGGTGACTCTCTCTCTTGTCTGTTCTCAAAGAGTTTGTTTTTGTTTTTGGGCTTAGCGATTTTGTTTGCGGGGACGGGGGCGCGGGGGATTCGTCTTACTTTGTGTGTAGTGATCAGTTTGTGGGTTTGGTGGCGAGTGTTTTTTTCTCTTTTTCCTCCTGTTGTTTTAGTCTGCGAGGTATTTTGGAGTATTTCCCAGTGTCATTTGGATCATTTTACTATAAGAACTTGAGGATCATTGTTGCTTCAACATTTTCTCTCTCTGTTTCTCTCTCTTTTTCCTTGTTTCAAAGCTTGCGAGATTCTCCAGTCTCTGCGTGTGATGATGCTTCACCACGGAAGTCGTCAACAACTGGTGCCTTTTTTCGTTTGCGGGTGGTCGTGCTATGACGTGCTGCATTCTGCCCATTCTCGTTTCGCAGTTTTAGTCTTGTTGTTGGGTTTGGTTCCATCCCCCCCTCTCCCCATTGTTTGGCATCCTCTTGTGACAAGGTTTATGGTTTTGCGGGCTTTTCTGCCACTCCATCTTTCGTAGCCCCTTTTTTTCTTCTTTTTTTTTGGGTTTGTTTGTTTTTCCCCCGCGATCTTCTGGGTTTTTGAAAGCAGTGAGTGAGTGAAGTAGCCTGGTGGTTGAGACACCCATTTCCAGGATTCCTAAGATACCTGTGGATTCGGGATCCACTGCTACATACAGCAGTGGCGGAGCTAGCTTTCTTTTGTGCTATTCTAATGAATTTCTTTTGCATCGCTTTGATGCCACAGAGTCGTTACCGACGAAGCGCAGGCTTAGAGTCTTCAGCTCTTGAATTTCACAACAGCCGGCGTAAAAGTAGTTTCCTCCATCAAAGCTCTGGTTGATTATCAGTAGCAATAATTTCTGTTACATTCAGCTCATTCATTCCAATGCAGTTGTCCAGCGCCTGCGAGAGTGCTCCCCACCCTGGCGCGTGGATGCGAGGAGGTGTTGAAAAAAACGTCAGTCAGGGTGATGATGTTGTGAAGAGCATTGGTGCGCTGCTGCTGCAGTAGTAGTGAGCCCGTAGTGGTGATTGTCGAGTCCACAAACCCATTGAAGAATCATGGGGTATTTGTCATGTCGGACAGAAGCTGCAACAGGGACACGCGAAAATGCACACCTGAAGCACAAGCGACACAGACCTGCAAACCCACGAATCTTCAAGTATGAGGTAAAAACCTTCTTTTTTCCTCAATTTGTTGGCATCAATTTCTTCACCCTTGTCTCTGTGCAAGCCCAATGTTCCCACTAGATCTTTTATGCTCTCTACCAACACCACGTTACTACAGATGACCAATAGACTCTGTATGTGTCTCTCTCTCTCTCTCATTCCACTTCTTGCTCAGTTGTTCAAAGAATGAGTACCCAGGAGAAAGTAGTTGGCAGTTTTCCATCTGATCAGGTCATCTATCCATTAGGTTGCTGTAAACATGGATTCTGTGATCACACTAGCTTTCCATTATGTTTTTCCAACTAGTTGTGCTCACAGTCATCTCATAGCTCTACAATTCAAGCATTGGCTAATTGCAGGAGCTGTGAGAACTTCAAGTCAAACTGTGACTCACCATAAAATGACATCTGTACTAAAAAATCATGAGAACACAGTGTGTCCCCAGAGCTCATAACATGATTAATTATGTATTTTCACCATACTTGCAGCAAGAAGCAAGGCCCTTTGTCAGTAGCTTTCCATTAGGTTGCTGTGATCACAGCACACTGTGAGTAACTGTGATCACAACAGCCTCATGGAATGAGACCCTCACAGTCACATGCCTCTTTGTAGCTGGATTTGCCATTCGATTTTTAGAACCCTGACAGATTCCACATCCACATGCTTCCTTTTGTGAAAGAATTGAGAAGGTCTCTTGTATTTGAGATCAGTTACTATTTGTTGTACTAATGAGACCAGCAGCTTGGAGATGCGGTGGACTATCTATCAAATGTGTCATCATGTAGAGAAGGTGGTGCACACTGCACACACCATTTGGTTTGGTGGATGGATTTTTTTCTTTTCTTTGCTGATTGAATTTTTGGGGTTTTGTGTGTTTGTGTGAAGGATTTGGAGAAGGCAACAAGGGGTTTTGCAGCAGAGAGATTGTTAGGTAAGGGCAGTCATGGATGTGTATATAAGGGTGTCCTTCAGAATGGCAAGCTTGTTGCAGTGAAGCGACCGACTTATGCTCGGCAGCTCCTGCAAGACGAGACTTCTTTTGACAATGAACTTGAGATATTGTCAAAGCTTGGAGGAGGTGACCATGTGGTGAACCTGTTGGGGTATAGTTGTGATTCGATTGAGAAGATCCTGGTGGTGGAGTTCATGGCCAATGGAACACTACATGACAGTCTTCATAACAGCATCCCACCTATTAACTGGTTTATGCGCATCCAGTTAGCATTGCAAACAGCCAAAGGAATACTGAGACTCCATTCAGCGTCCCCTCCAGTCATCCACCGTGACATCAAATCCTCGAATGTGATGATCGATGAGAAGTGGAATGCCAAACTTGGGGATTTTGGCCTCGCTCTTCGTGGCCACATTGAAGATGTGCTCAAGACATCAACACCCCCTGCAGGTACCATGGGTTATCTTGACCCTGAGTATGAGACCCCTTCGGACTTGAGCACCAAAACTGATGTGTTCAGTTTTGGGATTCTGCTTTTTGAAATTGTTAGTGGACGGCATGCAATTGACTTGGCATGTGAACCCCCCAGCATTTTAGATTGGGCATTGCCCCTTGTAAATCAAGGTGCCTATGTTGAGGTGTGTGACAAGAAGTTGAGTCTTCCTGTAAGTTTCAAGCCGCTGAAACAGCTGATAAACCTGGCCATCAAATGTGTGCGTTCATCTCGTGAAAACCCTCCACACATGTCTGATGTTGTCGAGGAACTCAAGGAAATCAGTAGGAAAATCTCGTTCTCAACATTCAATGGTTTCACAAGGGTTGTGCAAAGAAACATGGTCAGCACTCAGCAGCGACCCAGACCTGGGGTTTCTGCTCAAAGAGTTTACAGGGGCCCCTCTCAGGGTGAAGACAAAGCAATGTGCTCAAAACTGACAAAGCTTGAAAGGGAGGTAGCTACAGTTGAAGCTCGCAGTGCCCAAGTCCTGGGCATGGAAACTGCAATCACTGAACCCCCTGCAGGTTTCTTTGCATTGCACAAGCCCCTTCCAAACCCCCTCACATCTGATGGCAATGAAGTAGACTTTGAGATGCCCTTTCGGGAATGCAAGTTGGAGAATGCATCATCCCCATCAACAAATCAAGTCATACCAATGGAACTCGACAATGCTGCCATGAGGGAACATAATGCTTCATGCTTAAGTGCTGTAGGTCAGTGCAATTCCTGGATGTCATCAAGGACATGGATTCAACTTGGAGCTTCTCGGAGACCAATGTCTCCATGTAGGAGGAGTCCTCACGGTTCATGTGGCAATCACTGGGTGCTGCCTTGTGGACACCATATCATCAACAGAGAGGAGGAGTTTGAGAATTGTGCAAGCAGACTAACCAGCAGTCATAAAAACCCATTGTTGAAGCTCTCAGCAACTCCCACCATGACAAGGTCATCTCTCTGCAATCTGGCTGAAGGTTCCGAGTCTGTCTCTTCACCCAGAGGTGGAGATGCCTACAGACATACACAAGGCTTGACTCCCAGTGAGTTACAAGGTAGTGAGCCAAATGTCCAGAATCAAGCTGTATTGGAGAGTCCATCCTCTGCAGGTGGAGCAACCACAGTTGTGAGTGACAATGAAGATTCAGTGTCAGACCAAATGCAAAATTCTCAGCTTGAAGTGTGAAAACCAATTCAAATTTACTCAATTAGCTGGTGATGCCTTGACTTGCTGTGAGACAAAGTAACTCAGTGCTCAATGTTGTTGACACCCATGTAAAGTCACCTGAACCTCTCTTTGTTGCCCTGAATTCCATTGCTAGAACTTGCCTGAGCAAATAATTCTGAAACCCTTGTGGGAAGATTTTGTCTTGGGTACCTTTTAACCTTCAAGCTCTGGTCACCTGCATCCTTGTGATAGCTATTTTAGATCAAAGAAACAATCAGATGTCACTTGTTGTCCTTGAAACCTTGTGATTAGATCCCAGTGCATTGAACACCCAGAGATTAGGGTTAGGTGGAGGCAAAGTAAGTCAAGTAGGATTACTTTGACACAAGTACAGAGTATCAGAGCAGGCTAGATTTGAGAGAAATCCCACTGAAAACTGGTGAGTTGGTGTTGAAACCAGCAATGTAAAGAATGAGAGAGCTTACACACAGCTACATAAAACAACTATATGGGTGAAAGCATGGTAAAGTAGACAGCTTATGATCCTTGACAGTTTTTCCAAATGCTATGTTTGAAAACAACCATATATGGGTGAAAGCATGGTGAAGTACATAGCTCATGATCTTGACAGTTTTTTCCAAATGCAACGTTTCAAAACAACCGAGTGAAAGCATAGAAAAGTGAATAGTTCATGATCGTTAACAAATTTCCAAATGATATATTTGAGAGTAGCTACATACCACATATACTCTCAAACAAAAAGGGGAAGACCCTTGTTGGGGAAATGTGTGTGATTGGGTGTGTTGTTGATCAGAAAACTTATTTCCTTGATTCCTTTTCTTTTGAGCACCAACAATTCTCAAATCCTCAAGGTACATACGAGTAGAATGTTTCCATAGAGGCTTTTGCACGAGGCTTGAAGTGATAAGCACTCGTTGACAATTGCATGTTCTATCTATTATGCATTGCATTGTTTTCTAAAAGAATGAATAGCTTGCAAGATGGCATGCACCAACATGACCAACCTGCATGAATGCAAGAAGACCAAGATTAACTTCCATTCTTTGAACATAACAAGTATAGAGCTTTAGGTGTAACTTTATTTCAAAATGCCTAAACACCTATATAAGAAGCATGCACCCTCTCCAAAATTTGGTGAAATGAAAGAAAGAAATGCTGGAATTTCATGCTCTTGGTATCGTGAAGGCTAATGGAATGTTTGTAATCCTCATGAAATGAAAAAGAAATGCAAGAAAAAGGGGAAAAAGAAGTACAATGAAGCAAAAAGTTACTCCATGCACTTGTTTTTTCTATGACTAGGATATTGCATGTTTGCTATTGTTGAAATTGACATCCTATTAAACTCAACAAAGATTTTTAAAAACATCAATAAATTTTTTTTTTAAATTTATTAAAGATCAAATATTTCATAACATAATTTTGTACTTTAGTTCATCATTCTTGGATGACATTGTTTGTCATCCTTTTTTCATCCATGATGGATGAATTTTATCCATCACCATCCTCTTCATCAACAACTAATATTAACAAATTTGCTTTAAAAGGTTCCATGGCTATGGTAGAAGGTTTCATGAAAAAATTTACAAAAGCTTCTATGACCTAGTACCTAGCTAGTACAAATATAAATAGATGTAATATAATTTGGTATCTTCAATATAAACAACAATTGTTTAAACAACATACTCTTAATGACCTTTTTTTATGTTTCAAGTTTTTTGATCTTATATATATGATCTCATTTACCCACAACTTTACACACATCATGTCCTTGTTCATGTTTCTCATGTACAATAGAGATTATTATGTTTCCACTTTCTTTTGTTATAAGTTGTCAACCTTCACACCCATTAGGAGTTTTTATGTATGTGGCAATATCATGTTTGTGCTAGCTACTTTTACTGAGAAGGCCAAACCTCATTGCATTCCAACCACCATTGCAAGTTACATATATTGACATAGCCATAGTCAAATGTATGGTGAATCCAAAGAGGCCAAAGCATGTTCAATGCTTCTATGGGAAAAGGGGGAGTAAAAGGTTGGAAATAGGAGGATGTAAATGAACATGGGGTAGCTACAAAATAGAAACCAAGGTTTACAAGATATGATACCTTGACAAGGATTCAAGAATCCAATGTCAACTAAGTTAAAGTTAAACTAAACATTAGAACTAATTTCATCCATTGACGCAAGATAGTAGTTGGTAAACAAACATAGTGACATATTGGTGGAAAACTATGGAAAAGTTGAACAAACTTTCCTCAATTAGAAAATTACTAAGGTAATTACCGTTATGAAAATTGAAGACTTTAAAATGGTAGCTTAACAAAGGAAAGGTTGGAGAAAGGTTTTCAATTCTCAAATTTAACAAATAGAAGAAGCTAAACAAAACTATAACTCAATTGGAATAATTAGATGGTTTGAAACAAGTTGAATACAACACAACTTAATATGCAAAAAATTCAACAAGAGAAACTCAAAGCCCATGCCCTAGTATCAACAACTAGGTGAACTTGGGTTGTCAACAAATGCACTAAAGAATTATTCTCTCTTTGCACATATAAGAAATAAAACAACTTCAATAAGAGAACCATCTAAAGAACTTTAAAGTTATGTGAAATATATTTTGTCAAATTGTATCATAAAAAAGATACAGTGAAAAGATCATAACATCTCAAAAGCCTACCTCTCAAGTTGATCCTTTACAAATGGATTATCATTTGAGTTTTGATAAACAACTTACAATAGACTAAGTTCAAGCTTCAAAGGTCAATGAAATAGAGTTACCCCCTGGGACCTTACATCTTTTTGTTAACAATAGTGGATGTGATCAAACAAATGCTACAAGATCCTTTTCAAAAAGTCTTTCCTCATGCCTTGCTTATCACCAACCAAATTTTTTTGGTGATGACATTGCATTGTTCCTAGGAGAAGACAAACACAATCTTGACAAGGCAATGCTAATGTTTTGTGCCTTTTAAGAGGCTTTTGGGGGAAAAAGTTAACTTGCACAAATTAATCATAATTTGGGCGGTTGTAGGCAAAGTGCAAGAATGGGACTAGGGGAAAAAAACTTGAGCTTGTATGGTTTTAAAAGAGGATCAATTTGTCATTTAGGCTCCCATTTTAGATGGGGTGTGTCAAAGTTGGATGTTAAAGTCCAATGAAAAAATAACATATTTCTATATGTGATTGGACCTTTAAGTACCTATAAAAATATTGTTGATAATTATTGGACCAACTCAACTTAACATGTAAAAACATTGCATATTGTAATTTTCAAATGGATTTCACATTTTTTTTTTTAAAATCTGAATTTTTTAAGAAATTACTAGCCCCAAATGGGTAAATGCATAGTCAAAGGAGTCACCCAAGTTAGTGGACAGTCCTTAAAACCACACTTTTATATGTTTGAAAGATCATAAGTGAAACATAATAATTTGGATTGTTATAATATTTTTTTAATATTTTTTTTTAATTGCAAAGTTTACATGTTCAAAGCTTGACACAAAGCAAAAATGTTTTTGCATGTTCAAAGCATTCAAACCTTAAGAATGGACAATCCTTGTCTTTTTCAAGCATTCTTTTTTTCTATCAAATGTACACCATTCCTTTTTTAAATTGGAAAGGATTTTAACATTGATAATTAGAAGAGCAAAAGGACATAAATTAATGAATTATTTTCTTATAACCAATTTGAATCACATTTGGTTCAAAAGTGTTTTTGACCCTAAAAATCATGAATTTTGAAAATGTGTTTTTAACAAAAGTTATTCATGTTTATGTGATAGAGGACATGAATGCATAATATATATGATATGAAATCAATTTGTAGTCAAAATTTATTTGTATCTAAAATGTAGTGTTGAAAGGGGTACTTAAAAAACAAATTAACTTTTTTAAACCAATATAAAAACAACACATGTCATGTGTGATCTTGTAAAAATGACTTTTACCTTGGCACCCTTGGCTTTTTTTACTATTTTTTCATCCAAATGTCAAAATTAAAAAAACTATAAGTGTTTGTTACCAAAACTTTGGGAAATCTAAACCTAATTGTGGGACTATTGCCAAAAAAATTCGACACTTAGTCATGAATTGTGAGTTGATTCATGAGTTCAATTGCAAGTTTTGTTTTTAGAATGTGTTGTTTTTTTTAGTTCTATGTTGGTTTACATGTGGGAAGGATGTCAATAACATGAAATTTTGTGAAATTGTTAACATGCAACTTGTGAACGTTAATGGGATGGAAGTTGTGAAGGGATGACTTTGTGGAATAATAATTAGATTTTAACAAGTTGTAGAAATTGGACTTGGAGTGGTAGCGATTTCTTTAGTAGAATGTTTGATTCTAGTTTTAAAACTACAACAACAAAATATTAATAGTTCTAGCGAATCAAGGTCTAGTCACTTAAAATTTCAAGGTAAGTTACAAGGTTGAATTTTTTATTTTTGTTTTTCCTTGCAAGTCGATTAATTGTGTGTGTGTGTGTGTGTGTGTGCAGGGTGAAAACACACTATAGTGACCCCCTTTTAGGCATTTTTAGGTCTAGTATTATAGGTACATATAGTATAATTATTCCAAAAGCATGGTACATTTAATTTTGGGTATCAATGTTGGTTTTGGGCCTTACAACAATTATTTCTAAAAATTAATGTTATGTAATGTTATTTTTAAAAATAACAATAAATTTCATTATTTATATTCAAGGATCCATGAGTATATTTATAATATACATTGGTATGATAAAGCCATAATCTCATTTTAACTACATTAACTTTAGGGCTTCATTAGTCATTAAAATAATCAATTTTAATGAAAATTTTAAAATGGCCCATTTAACTATGTTTGTCATCTTTTATGTGGATGTGATTTCTTGTTAAAATTTCAATTTACCACACATTTATTGCATCTTTGCTAAAAAAACTCATTTTTTGAGATGATTTTTAGAAATTGGTTACATGGTATCCAAACATGGTTCATATTTTGTGAAATGACATGGTTCAATATACTTTCAACTTTCACAAATACTAAAAATCATTTAAATTATTTTTGGAGTATATTTGTGTTTTTGAATACACGGGTACATTACATTCATTTTCACAAATGTACTCCAATCTCCCATTTTATAAAATGAAATTAAAATTTAAAAAAATCCTCATCTCTTGCCTAAGTTATATTCTAACATAATATGCAAAAATATTGTGAATTTTTTTCAAAAGATTGAAGTGGGGTACACTCAAACATGCACATCCCTAGAAAGTAATACAATGTAACACCCCAAAAGGGGTCAATGGCTTTCACCTTACACATTTATATCAATGTTATACATATTAAGAACTTGGAGATGATGGAAATGAAAGATGTCAAATATAAACTTCTTAGTGTTGTAATACAATATGACAATCAATGATTTGCAATAGGTGATTTCAAGGTCTAGTCACCTAGGATCTCAAATTCCTAATTGACAATTACTATAGATCAATATTCATCTTATATGTTGTGTCAAAATGTTTATCAAAAGCATGTAGAGAAAATTTTCAAGAATTGTTTCAACATTGAACAAGATCAACAATAGAACTAGTTGGCACCAACCCTACAAGGAGTAATTGAATGGTTGTTTGTCAAATTGTACTAAAAAGACATTCACTTTGTCCCCAAGCTTATTTAGGCAACAACTCTTGTCCATGTCATCGTTTTTGTCACTAGAATGCAAAGTATCCATAGTAGATTTCACCTTCTTCACATATGATCTCTTTCTCTTTTTTGCATGCTCTACATGGATTTGAATGATGTTCTAGGAGACCCATTGTTTATGAATTGCAATGATTGCCATTTCATTATTTGTCTATATTTTGTAAATGGAAAAATATATATATAAATCTGAAGCTATGCCATTGATGGAGCTCAGAGAGAGCCATGCTATTGCAATTGTTGGTTGTGGTTACATCATTGATGATGTGATTTGACCTCACCATTTTGTGGTTACAAATAAAAATCAATGTATAGCCAAGAAATAAAACATGCAAACATAACCAAGAAACGTAACAAGCAATTGATGTTAATAAAAATGAATGAAAAAATGTTCATGTGCATTCATTTGTCTATATATATATATATATATATGTCAAAAATATTGAAAAATAAATTATGCTTTGCCAAAACTCATTTTGAAAAGTAAATAAATTATTCAGCACTAATGTGCCAAATCTGGTAATCAGTTCAGCACAAGGTTTACAATCATAAAATCCAATGGAGATTCCATGGTTGGTGGATTGTTGTTTTATTGTGAGGTTCATGTGGTGCTTTTGTCTTATTGATTTCACATATGCTAGCAACCATAGAAGGGCTTGGATTTTGAAAGCCATCTTGTGTTTGAAAGCTTATAATTACATTATCCATCACATGCAAATCCATGCTAGGCACTAGAAGTTGTTGGGTTATGGCTCAATGGGGACTTCACATTTCATGGCCAATGCATGGCCTTTATATTTGCTTGTAGTGTAGTCAAAGGCGCAATGCATGCAACCCTAGTCCTCCCATTAAGATGTTGTAGTTGGTTGGTGTACCTCAGAAATTGATTTTGGTATATACTATATCGGGTGGAAAATGTGTAGTATGGTTGGCGCATGTTGGTGGGTTGGAATATGGTAGGTAGTAGGATTTGTTCAAGCTTTGGTGTTGTGCATAGGTGAGTGCAATGATTTTAGGGCAACCTTTTTCTAAAAACAGCAACAGCCTACCTCCATTGTTCACTACCCATAGACAATACTGGCATGTGCTTCTTGGAGTTTGCATCCTTCTTGGCCCCCATTTCAGTTTTATCTTCCTTCACTAATCCATATGTCTTGGGTTCAACTTCTTTGGATTTTACATCATCTGGATTAGAGAAGGAAGATAAAACTAACAATCTTTTTTCATGAGTGGGGTTGCAAAATAATAAATAACTAAACTTGGATGGGAAAAATATTTTTGCAAGGTCGCATACTGAGCACCCCTGGCGATGCTCTTATATATTTTTTACATCCAAGTTTAGTTATGTACTCTTTTGCAACCCCACCAATAAAACTGAAACGGGGACAGCAAATAGGTGGGGAATTACTAATAACAAACCACCTGGACCAATCATTATGATGGGCCAATCAGAAACACTGAGCAGCAGTTAGATCATATTTATTACACTCTTTTTCAAATCCTAAACCCAGCAGGCACAGCGCTACCAGCCACAACAACCACCTGGTGGCCAAAACTATTTTCCTGAGTCAAACCGGCATATGGTAGATTTTCTTCATTCATTTTTACTGTGAAGGATCACATACTGAGCACCGAGGGAGATGCTCTAATACCAGCTTTTTTACCCCTCAATTTCTTCCTCTAAATCAACTTCTCTAACTTCTGTCACTCTGAACTTTATTCCATTTTCATCCGTTATCCAGTTCTTTATGAACATTTCTAACTCGCATGTGATACATTGGACATAAGCTTTTGAGATGGAACCTAAAGAAACCCAATTTTTTTATTAAAAAATCCAAAGTATTTCACACAATATTGATCAATTGGGAATGATATCCAAGGAAGTTGATTGTTGAGGAACATGAGTCAAAGTAAAAAAATGCTCTCCTTTAGAAGATTCTAACCCTTATTCCTTGCCCTCAAAGAAAATACAAAGTACATCACATGTCCTTCATTGCAATGAATTTCAAATAATTGTAATAAAAAAGAATATTATGCTAAGATTTCAAAAATTCAAATGAAGTTGAAGAAAACTTTTTTTTGGCACATGTCTTTTTTTGGACTAGGACTACCTACATTGAGCCCAATGCCACATTCAGCTTGTTGCATCTGCTTGGAGTCACACTAAGGGGGATAAGGTGAATTGTTGTATCTATTTAGAGTGATCCTAAGGGGGGGAGGGTTTAAGGTGAATTGTTGCTTAAACTCTAAACCCATTTGCAATTTCTCTATTATTTTTGTAGAGTGTGAAATCAATAGTCCCTGAAAGTGTGTCTTCCAAAATTTAAATGCAAAGCATGAACTCTCATGGAGTTCATTCCTGCACACTACTAGCCTAGCCTATTGGCAATTGTTGAGTTTTATATGCTCATCACTCATCTCTCCTGACACACAGCTTGCATTGTAAGGTGGAACCTCCAAGGGATTTTTTCTTTCAATTTTGTGAGGGAGATGAACTGGCCATCATCATCCACAAGACGACTTAGCCAAATTTGGCTACAGGTCTGAGATATTATTTTTTAGAATCTGTTATTTTCTTTTGGCGACATGCTAGAACCTATAATCTAAATCTGGCGATTTCACCCCTTCTCTTCTCTCCCCCCATCCCCTCCCCCTCCCTCCTTGAAATATGGTCTTTTTTTGACAAAGAAAAAATCCCCTTGATGAGTCCCAACTTTTTTTTTTGGGTACCCAAGAGACAAAAATTTGGCCAAAAATAACTATTATTAGTCCAGGTAATTATATTTAAATAATCTCTCACTTTATAGTGTCTACTTTTTCATGTGTTGGGGGGAAGAGGTGGGGGGGATAATTAACCTTGTATGTTGGATGGGGTAGACAAAGGTAGAGGTCCAAATAGTGGGTATGGGTGGAGATACTCTTATTACTTTGGATTATGAGAGAAATTATAATGTGAGTTGGCGATTTTAATTTTGTGGCACAAGTCTAAGTTTTAATAACTTTAATTAATAGTTTTAATATTTTTGCACTGAAAGTTGGGTTTCTGAGAATTCAATAAGGTTGTTGAATGGTGCAACATGTGAGCTACGAGTCTGCCAGAGTGAACCAGCACCCACCAATGCACCATCCATAGGGAATCCATTCCATTATGACTCCGTTGTGGATGAACTACAACCGACTTACTTACCGGGGTTTCAATTTGGTAACCTATCGAGTAAAGTGTAAACCTCACACTACCTTCCTAATGGGGTAAATATCATAGATAAGTACAAATGTAATATAATATAATATAATTGATTACTATGTATGTTTTTAAATAGGTAGCACACTTGGTGGCTAGTAAATAGTTAGAGGCATGTGGATGGTTAGTAGATAGCTAACCAACCACCCTGGTTACCTCTTGGGGAGAAGAAAACCGATGAAAAATAGTGTCCTGTTCACATAACATCCATCCAGTATGGTGGGTAGTTGCTGGTTCACACTTTTCACTTTGGTGGGCCAAAACTTACAGAATGGAAACACCCACTTCTCTTACCAACTAAGTTAGGCTCTCTCTCTCTCTCTCTCTCAAGTACTCCTTGTAGAATGCACTACAATAATGAATGAGTGTATTTATGGTACTGACATTTCATTGTTGTCTGGGATCCTTTTGGCGTGTACTTTTTCCCCTTAGATGGTGTCATTATTTCTTCCTTAAACGTGTCAGTCAGACAAGGTTACACCTTGATTCATTACTATTAATGCAACAACCCATTTGCAAACTTTCAAGGTTCCAACTTGTGGCATTTGTAGAGTGGTGATTTCCAGTGTTGAGCGGTTCTTCTTGGGTTCTAGAAGGAACCTCCAGTTGCAGTTTCAGAACATTTTATAGGGTCAGTCTGGTTTGGGGTAGGTTTTTAAAAAAGGATCTGGTTTCGGTTATGGTTATTCATTGTGATGGTCAATTCCAGTTTTGGTTACCTTAGTACCTGAACAGATTCAGCAGTAAATTGCTAAATAATTAATTCAATCTCAAATCTTAACTTTGGCAGTTGGTTTTTTAATTCTGAAATTTTCAGCAGGTAATGTTTATAAAAACTTATAAACATACCTTTGTTGTCTTTGTGGGTGGGTCTAAGTGTGTCTAGATTGTCACATTCTTAAAATCAAGGAGTGGCAGGTTTGAAGCTCAGACCTGACAATTGAATATTTTAAATTTTATTTTTATAACAATTATCAAGATTTCTGCATAAGTAGTAGTACATAATTATTCAAAAATTCGACCAAATAAGAAATAATTTAATTTATGCCAAAATCATTTGTGTATTGTGATATAGAGCTATTTCAAAATACGGCAATTATCAGTTCTAGGTTTTGATTAACCCCTTGGTTAGGTTTCACAACTCAAAACATCATTGGAAAGAATGCAAATAAAGAATTTTTTATTTCAAAAATAAATCAGATTGTTACAAAGCCTATAAAAAAACCAAATGAAACCCCACAATCTAACTTACTTTTACTAACCTAAATTAATCTAAACTATAATACTAATGGATTAGTATCAATTTTTATGCCAATTGGTTTAATGTTTTTTCATCTCATGCACTTACTTGTATGCCAATTTTGAAATGGGTCGTTTTGGCACTTTTGAATTCAGCCCACAAACACTCCCAATTGAGCTCCCAACCACCCCCCAAATCTACCCCTTCAAACCTACCACCTCAAAAAAAACTTGCAATGGACACCCTCTTGCTCCAAAAATAGTCCTCAAATCTGCCCTAATTCAGCCCTAAAAATGTATCCTAAACACCCCATAATACATGCCTAGAATTTGCCTTATTTGTGCCCTTTAACATCTTACTCCAAAACCAAAGATATTGGCCCCAAAACACTCCCAAATTATACCATAATTTTGCTAAATTCAAGATACCAAGAAAACTCATGCAAAGTGGCATACCAAGGAAGAAAATTTTAAAACTTGAAACCTAGCAATTTTGTTGGTTTCATCACATATAACCTTGGGGTATGAGGAGCCCTAATGCAACACCCTTGCTCCACACATTACTCGAAAGACCTATGACAACCAAAAAAACAACAAGTTGATTATGTCAACTTTGATGAATATGAACATCAAACATGGGAAGAAAAAAAGACTTGAAAGATGCAAGGAACAAGAAATAATATTTACCTAAATTCTATTGTTGCTTTCATTCATATCCAAAAGCTTGAATGATGCAATTACATCTTCATTTTCATCTATTAGGGCTTCTTCCATTTTCATGAATTTTTCCATGGATGATGGAAAGCCATCAACATGGGCATGATCAAGCCAATTCTTGTAAATGCTTATAAGCATCTCAAAATTATCCATGCCTCAAGTGAAAACGTTGTGGGTTTGTGCAAATATTTGCAATATTGAAAACTTTTTCTACCTTAATTTGAGATCCCACAATCCCCAAGATTTGTCAATCAACAAACCCAACATAGGAAAAAGGCACCTTTGTGGTTCTCCACCATGCCAATGGATCTCTACATTCTTCAAAATTTGACTTCCTTGGTCTTGAAGTGGTTGAATTGTTCTTTCATCATTGATAATGTCATATCATTATCATTTTCCATGACATCATACAAACTTGTAATTTGGGAATTATGGGATGTAAAATTACCTATGCCTCTTTCATTTGCATTAATTAGGTTTAGGATCTTGTATGCACAAAGGAGTGGGAATAATACCTTTTTGTCATCTTCACCTACAATATGAAGAGCCATTTGCTTGCCAACATATCAAATGACCAACCCCAACCCCTTGTATTGGGGATCTAACATGAATGCCAACATGTTATGAACTTTGCTAGGTTGAAAAGAAAGCATGAATGAAAGGAAGGGTTCCAAAATTGCTATCACATGTAAATCAACATTTTGAATCAAAAGCTTGAATCCCACCAAAAAAAATTTACCATCAAAAGATTTTCACCATCAAAATCTTGAATGTCACCAAAATTAGATGTGCAACAATCCACCTACATTTGGCATACTAGTGAGATTGCCAAAGCAAGGGCATGAAAAAATAGTCAATAACTTTGCCTTTGGTTCAACACACATCATTGAACCATGAGAAAATGTAATGCACCCACTTATATTGTTGACAAGTTTAAAAGGATGACAAACATATGAATTAAACTTTGACAAAAGGGAAACATTCCCATATCTCATACAACATTATCCACTGGTAATTAATTAAATACATCAATTAAGTAAGTAGGTAGGTAATTAAAGAAGTAAGTGAATAAGTAAAATAATTAGGTTAATGTATGAGTTAATTACAATAATTAGTACCTAGTTGCTTAATTACAAATTAATTAATGTATTTTAGATAGGTAATTAGATGACCAACTAATAATTTAACTTCGGTATGTAGATAGTTTACCTTAACTTACATACCTAGGCTACCTAAACCACCAACATACCATTCTTAGGTTATCTAAGTTAAATAGATAGGAAATTTATATTAACCTATGCATAATTAATTAGTTATACATTGATCAATAATAGGAGTTAGTTACAATAATTAATACTTGTACTAATAACTAATTAATGAGTATTATTTATTTACTTTATTTTTGGTGATGATTGTTTTTGCAAAAATTTGAAAAACCAATGCAAATTGAAAGAAAAATGCAAACAACAAAAAATTTGTCAAATTTTGAAATCACAATTTTTAAAAAAAAAAACTCTAAATGAATTTCTTAATATAAATAATTATAATGAATCCAACCTTATACCCATAAACATTCCAACATCAACTTGTTTTTAAAAATTTAAACAATATTTGAAATTATTATAAACCTTATCCAATTTTTTTGAAAATTTTAAAATAAACATTAATGATGTAGCTCAATGGTCTTTTGTGATGAATTTCCACCATTTTTTAAAAAGGTACCATCAACATCAACAATGGACTTTTTTAAATTAAAAAACCAAAATTGACTATTTTTTTTTTTTTGAAGGTTAAAATTCTACAATATATTTTAGGACCTATAGCCAAAATATAAAAATATTTTAACAATTTTATACCTACATATAATTTTTATAACTAAAACATGGTTAAATCTTCTTGTAGATGATTACCCTTTGAATAATATCACAATTTTTTTAAAAAATCATTGATGTCATCGCCATGATCACCATTTTTAATTCATTCATTTTTTAAAATATTTTTAAATAATAATAATTTAATATTTAAACATAAATTTGTAAGAAAAAAAGCTTTAAAAATGTTAAATCATGGTTAAGGTTTTTTAAATAATAAGTTAAAAATACTGATATTTTTTAAAAATTAAGAAATAAAGTATAAAGTATAAATGACCAGTTTTTATATTAGTAAAAAAATAAAGTGAATTTTTTTCTCATACACAAAAAAGAAAAAATGGGAAAACATCTAAGGACTATTTTTGGGGCTTTTGGTGTGGCATCATGAAATCTCATAATTAAAAACTTGTCCATGGTGTCTAAAAAAGTCTAGGGGAAAAATATACATTCTAACTTATATAAAGGTATAAAAATTCAATATATAAAAAATATATAATTTAGAAATATACATGCACCTTAGATTTTACATGCATGAAAATTTTGACCTAATCACTAACCCATTCAAATATAAATGTGAAATTGCCCAAGTTTTTATACATCCATTTCAAAAAATTATGATGAGTGCAAAATGCAACTTGTGAATCATGGATTTAACACATTCAAAATGATTCATTCAACTCATGTGCAAATGTTGATAATTCAAGAGATGTGAAATCATTAACATGTTCAAGTATAAATGTGAGATGTTAAGTTGTTGTGTGTGTTTCAATATATACTAATAAATGCAATATGAAACATTTGAATAATGGTTTCAATAGGTTCAAAATGGATGATTCAAGTCATTTATAAATATTGATAATTTTAAATATGTAAAAAAATTCATTAAACCATTCAAGTATAATTAAAAAACACCAAACTGCATGTGTTTCAATATATTTTAATAAATGAAAAATGCAACATATGAGTAATAATTTTAACATGTTAAAAATGAATAATTTAACGTATGTACACATGTTGACATTTAAAGAAATGTGAAAAAATCATTAATTGATTTTAATATATATACGTGAGGTTTTAAGTTGTTACATGTGTTTTAATAAATTATGGCAAGGGTTCAATGTTTTAAAAATGAATGGTTTAATTCATGTATCACATTGATAGTTGAAAAGATGTCAAAAACCACCAACCCATTATACTACATTGTGTAAATCAAGTTAAAAGCTACTTCAATTTCCATGTCAACAATTCAAAAATATTTTAAAAATAAAATAAGACTTAGATTACATTTATAAGTGAACAACACAATGAATGTTATAATCATAAACAATATTAACCATTAATTAGTGCAACAAACCATTTGGAAACTTAATATGGACAAGTGTGATTGAAATGTAATAAAATTGGACAATAGTTGCAATCTGTGAGGGTGCAAAAGTACAAGATTTCTTCTTGTAAATTATTTTTGGGTGCACAAACCCAATTCCCCAAAAATTACTAAAAATGAACAAAACCTAAACATGTTAATTTAAAAGTCTCTCGATAGAGAAACATATTTATTTGACTTAAAAAACTCTTTCGAACCTATTGCACTACTATTGTCTCTTCACTTAACACATTTGGTATAGTTTATGGAAATGATGTTGTTAAACATACATTAATTTCTTCTTTACCTACTTGAATTTTTGTTTCATCGTAGTTGTCATCATCTTCTCTTTCTACTTTTTCAAATTGGCCTCCTCATGTATGTATTATTCATTTTCATTAGCCAATGAGGTCTTTTTTTCAATGTCCATTGTTTTTTCATTTTCTATGTTCATCTCTACCATTTTTTTTAGTCTTTTAAACTTATCTTTCATCATTATATTGTTTTTCTTTCATCTTTGCTTGGGATTTGTCCACTTAAAACTTTTCCCTTTCCTCTTCTTTGGAGGTGTCGTTGCCTTCTTGATGTCATGTGTCTACATAACAACTCAATTCACTAGAAAAAAAATTAGTATACATTAAACATCCTTCTATTTTACTAGGTTATTTTTAGTTTTTTTTTTCCACCATGTGTTTTAGTATCCAATATGTTTTTTCAAAATGGCATCTTGGTGTCCTCCAATTGCAGCTTTAAATTCATGAAAGATATCTTGACAAATTTTGTCATCAAATCATTCTTTCATTTCTCAAGCATATAGCCTTTGGGTGATGCAATTAATAAAATTTTGTTATTTTTTCTTCAAATATATATTTTTTTCATTTATTTAACCTCCATTTAACAATAGGTAACTTATGCCCATGTAAACATACAAATGTAATTATCCCATATTGAATGCAATTTGGATGTAAAATTTGACCCAAAAAAAATCCGATGTTTTTAAGATTTATACATTTTTTCAAATTTGGGCTAACAAATTTATAGATGTCCTTTTGGACTATTGAAAACAATATGATTACTTTTAACCAAATATGTCATTGGATTTTGTTTACATTACATGATTGGCTCTGACATAATTAACTATCCTCTTTGGTCATCATCTTGTCATTCCTAAAGCCAAAATCTAATAGCCCAAATTGTCATATCTAAATATGTTATGAGCTTTATTCCACACCATGAGATTACTACCAAAATCATATCTTGTGCGTTGTGTTGGGCCAACTAGAATATGTGGACTCAAATGTTTTAAATAATACATGTGATCCTTCATCAAACGACAAAATGTTGTGTTCCTAGTAATAACCATCTATTGGCATTTGTTTTTATATTCCTTTTGGTCCTAATTATGATTATACATATGGACGTTAAGGATTAATGTCGACAATCCTCATAAATCTTTGAATTTTAAAAAATCGATTTATTAAACATCATTTAACCAATGTACATCAAACAATATGTTATATATTGTGGAAGAATTCTACACAAGCAAATTGGAATGCCATGCAAATCATTTATAGATATAGAGATCCTATTGTGAAGATGGTTGACAAGGAGTGAACTTGTTTTCTCCATTTGATTCAATACCTTGGCAAACACATTATAAGTAGTTGATAACATTTGAACTACAAGGTAAACACAAGGTTGTGTTACAAATATAAAAATGCAACATCTACAGAAGGTACCAATCTTCAATATGTTGTAATTTAGTCTTGGTGGTACTATTTTAAAATTATTTGAGAGACTGCAATTCACAAGCTCAACAACTAATTGAACTTTTGGCACTTATGTGTTAGACAATGGGGAAGATTCATATTACATAAAAGATTTATTCCTAATGTATTTTATTCATTGGGCTAAATCTCCATGTCATGCAAGTTGTGTTTTTATTTCATTTCTTTAAAATCAATGCAAACGTTCACCTTGGAAGAGTTGACAAAGATGCCAACTTCTAACCTTTCAAAGATGGTCCACAACATTTGGTTCCAAAAATCTTTAAAAAAGGGTGCATGCCTATATGCTATGACCTTTGATGACTATATGTGAACTTTCAAGTATTACTATGAGTACATTGAAGGGTGCTCAATCCAATCAAGGTTTAAATAGTAATGAATTGCATTTACATAAAACCAACCAATTTCATGACCTTTTTCTAAATGGTTGTTGCAATTACAAGATATGCCTTAGGCTTTTCCTATACATTGAAGATATTGCACTTGAAGTGTAAAGAGGTTTTTGAATCCACCAAATGAAAAGCTAATACACCTTAAGGTTAAAGGGGCATTCACCTAGGCATGATTGTGTTAATTACTCTTGTCTGCAAATGGACATGACATCAATTTGCTTCCACTTTACAATAGATGTACATTTGTTGGCCATTCAAGTGGTACAATAACATGTTTATCCTTTGTCACACTTATCATGTTATTTGATGAATATGCTCCATTCACTTATAAAATGTTCTATGATCAAGCAAAAGCCATACATGCAAATCTTTGTCATTCATTTTTCATAAATACATCAAATTTAACTTATTTATCTCTAACTCCTCCCCAATGATTTTTTTTCAAAATTTTGATGTCGTGTCATTGGCAAACATCCTAAGAGGGATTTACATTAAATGGCAATAGGTTTTTAGAACCTATCTAAATAGTTTCAAAATTTGATTAAAAAATTGCTACCAAGTTAAAATCCAAGTCCAAATGTGGTGAAAAGCTTTCCTTTTTTCCTTGGAAATTTGGTGATTATTCAAGAAAAGGAATATTGTGATCAAATATTCCTTTTTCATTTGGCAAAATCTCACACAAAAAAAAGTCACTTTTCACTTTCCTTTTTTCAAATTCCTTTTTCTCCTTTTCCCTTTTACCATGTTCCCTTTTTTGCCTTCTTTATATCCCTTTATTTCAATTTTTTTCTTGTTTCATTTGAAAATGGCCTATGGTCACCCCTTTTTCTTGCTAGCTTTCATCTTTGTGCAAGGTACTTATTTTAGATTTGACATTGAAGGGTTATTTTTCCTTAATCACCTATAGTTTCAAAAGATGTATGGCAATTAAAGAGTCACTAGTTGTAAGCATGATTTAACTAAGCATGGTTTTGATTTTAATAATTCTAATTGTAACTACTATGGCCTAGTTTCCTTTGTGAATTTAAACTTAATTTCCAATTCCTTTACAACTAAAGTCACTAGGTTTAAAAATTATGTCAACTTTTTGAAAAAAAATTAGTAAATAAAAAATAAAATAAAATAAACCTTACAAACACAAATTACTACAAGCATCACAATATTGTAGTGTAGAAAAACATTTTACACAATTCACATTGAACCCACCCAACTTTTTTTTAATGATGACTTGTTTCAAATTTTGGTGAAAAATATTTGAAAATTTGACTTCTTTGTTTCCATATTTCCTCCCTTTCCCCTACCCATCACCAAACATGTATGTCAATTTTCAACAAATTATCATTAATATAAAATGATTATTAATTTTTTCACTTGGCATAACTCATTTCTAGCTGTGTATGGTTAAATCTTTTTAGGGATAATTATCATTTTAAGTTTTTAAATCCTTTATAACACCATCAAACCCAACTATTATTATTAAATTAATCGACATTTTACACCAAAAAAAAGAGATAAAATAAAATAATGATCTATCCTTGTGGGAATGAATGGGGCTCATAACACATGAAATGTTTTCTAAGGTATATTGAGTCATTGGCTAAAATAAACCTTATAAAATCTTTTAGAAATTAGTATAATAACCTTAGAAAAAATTCAATAACATTTTGCATATCCATTTTTAGAGATTTATCGCAACCATGTGTTAAAACTAAATTAACAATTGTTTAAAATAAAGGGTGCACTCATTTAATAATTAGATCTTTCAAAGTTTAGATTATTTTGCGGCCATTGTATAACAACTCTTGTCATTTTGTATATGGGTGTCAATAAAAGGGATTGTAACACCTTACATAGTTTTACCACAAGATTTGATGAAAAGTGAAAAATACATTAAAAAATCTGATGTAATTATTTGAAACAATAGGAAGAAGGCTAGTGATAACAACTAGATTCTATTTCCCTATGGTGGTGGGTTCAATTCCCATGAAGCATTGTAGAACATATTATTATTTCTTGTTATGTGTAGATCATCAAAATATGAACTCATGTGCAGTTATGTGCAAAACCATGCAAGGCACCAAATGACAAGCTACCTTGTGAAGTTTGATGGGGGTGAATATAATGTGCTCCAATTCTTGGCATGAATTGGTAGGCACAAATGTAACAATGAATTATTTTAAACAAGTTGTCAAATGTTTTTGTGTCAAATGTTACTATGTCCCTTTTATGTTTATCTTCTTGGTTTGATATCTAAATAATTGACTAGCCTATAATTCTTAGGGTGCACCCCCTATTATGGACATTTTCCAACGACATTGACCTTGCATTTAAAACATCAAACTTATGAAACAAACTTAACACTAAGATAGGCCAATGGATTGGTCATTATTGTTATGTCCATTGTGAGGACTTTCATTATTCCATAACAAGTAAAAAATTTCTCTTTCATGTAACAAATGGTAAACTTGGTGCATGGATCAATTTTTTATACTTGTAACATTGATGGCAATAATTGAATTTAGGTAAAGTTGTACAATAACAACAAATGGGAAAATGACAAGCATTAATATTCTTAATTTTTTCAAATCATATTCAATTTTAGGGTTCATGACACAAATGTAGACTTAAAACTTGGTGATGAATGTCATTCAACTTCTTGGTTTTAGACATCATTTATCCTACTTGATGTGTCAATTATACATGCATTTTTCACTTCAAAATTTCAAACTAGCATGATTCGTATCACAATTTGCTATTACAAATTGATTTTTGTGAAACACATGTTTCATTTAAGCCAAAAACTTGATCCCTTTATATATGATTATTTGTAAAAATAATAAACTAAAAAATTCAATTCAAACGGATCATTTTCTATCTAGGAGAAGAATTATAGGAATAACATTGTTTAATGAACTTTTGTTTGTTGGGTGCCAATTAATTTCATTAAAATTCAATAAGTACACTTTAGTAGAGAAACATATTTGTGTCATTTACAATTTAAATACAATGAAATAGGATGATTTTTTTGCTTGTGAATAAGCTTGACAACTTTAAAGGGTGAAAATGATCATTACACAAGAAACAAAAGCCAACAATATTTATGATCATATGATTATAACTAACCCCATTTGGATGTTACCAACACTCCCCATTTTCTTGAGGTTTGTTGGTTGATCCTATGACTATAATAATACATTTTAAACAATGTATCCCCTAATACATCAAGAAGAATGTTGACAATTTGAACCAAAATGTTGGTGCATCTTTGGTTTGGAGGATAGGATAATTTTGTGAACCATTGAATAAGATAGTTTTATACTTCTCCAAAGGTTATAATTATATTCACAAAACATGAAAAGGTCTTAGTTTAATCTTTGTACGTAGTTTTCTTCAATTGATTAATCTTTTGATTATGTTTGAAATGGAGCACAATTATGGAACATCAGATCGCATGGCTGTTGCAAAATCAAAAAATGTTACAAAACCTTCACCAATAGAATCAAGTTCTAAAAATGACTCTTTAGCTCGTTGTTGATTGAGCAAAGGGGTTTGTTTTTGTAAGACTTTAAGAAATGATTGTGATGTCAAAAACTCCCTTTTGGGCATGCCTACAAAATTTCCAACCCATGTTTTATTGTAGTATTCCAAATAGTGGCATCACAAAATTTATATGTTAATATCAATATTTTGTTCATGTATAAATCGTGAAATAAAACTTTAAAATGCATTGTAAAGCTATTTTTTTCATTGATGAAAAACATTTTAAAGTGTTGATAATATTTTATAATTCCAAACATGTAACAAGAATGAAAAAAATGCCACGTTGCATACTTTGTCCACAAAAAGAGTCAAATGTTGTTCGAATGAAATGTTTAATGGGATTTGGATGCAACTTATTTGACACATGAACATGGAAAAGCGCCCAATCAACCAAACCTTGTGATGCCGACTCCATGATTGTGCACATTTCTATCTGCATTTTTTCAACATGTCAAAAATATTGAAGTATACTTCCATGGTTTATTAGTTTACATATATGCATTGTGTTCCAAATAAATTTGTAATAAACGATAACAAAGAACTTCCATATTTTATGTGCAAAAGTATTCATGAATATTTAATATCTAAAAGACCCATGGATGATTAGTAGCTTCAAAACCATAATCATAAAAAAAGTTTTCAATCTTCAATGAAAAGTTCATAATCATCAATTTTCCATCATTAATACAAATACAAGATGAGACAAATCTTGGAAAACAATGAAGGTATGAAGGAAAAACCTTGGAGGGAGGGTTGCCAAAAAGGGAAATGAATGCACATTTCACTTCATGTTTTGTTAAACTACCAACTTGTAGTTTGTCAAAGAAATCAAAGCTTTGTTTTGCATCTTTGCTTCTTAAATGTGCCATGCCTATTTCTCCAAGAACTCAATAAATTGAAAATATTACCAATAGTGAGATGGCACTAACAACTAAAGACTTTCTTTCCATGTAACATAAATACCATTTTATTTTTAAAGTAAATTTATTTTGGTGTGACCATCCCCACCATTCATTACAAATGCCCTTCCAATAGGCAATTTGCAAAAACCACATTTGTTTTGTGCACATGACCATCCCCACCATTGCATTCATCCAAAATATGTATTCTTAAGGCTAAAACAAATGTATCTCCAACCCAAGGATTTTTCTTGTGGTGAATTTTTGCCATTTTGCAAAACACATTTTGTCACAAATTCCTTGTTTACAATTATTTTGGCCAAAACTCAAAATTAAGAAATTGCCAAAAATCATCACAATTGTTAAAAATATGAAATGGTGCATAAGATTTTTTACTTTTGTATTTTGAATATTTCAAAATTTGGTTAAATATACTTATGGATGATTGCCACTTGCATAACAACACAAAATTGAGAAAAAATGTAATCATTGTTGTGGCCTCCAATGCATCAAGATATCATAATAGAATTTGAACTTGCCAAATCAAATTTTTTTTTGGGTATGTCAACAGTGAATTTTGTGAATATGATCCATGCTAACAACATGAGCATTTGAAACTTCAACAAACAAGTAGAAGGGGAAGATTTTTTTCCATAAGGAAAAATGTCTTATTTTTTGCTCATTTTTCCACTTCTTGCAAGGTTCAATAATAGGAAATGGCTAAAAATGCAACACATTTTGGGAGGAGATTTGTGAACACTACAATAATAACCACCCAACTTGTGGTGCATACAAATTGGTGAAGTCTTTGGAGACAAAATGAGGAATAATAAAACATGATGTTTCAAAGTTCATAAGGGATTTTGGAGCTATCAAAACTTTCCAAGATCAAGAGCAAAGTGCAAACCACAAAAACATTATACAAAAGGCCCTAGAACTTTATAAGAAAAAACATCTTTGATCACTGAAAAAACTTTACCTTTATTCTATGTAATTTGGTTTTGATATCCTACATTGGGCTAATGTGTGTATCAAAGTTATAAAAGCCACACCACTAAAGAAGAAATGATACAGTTCACATATATTAATTCCATTTTTTTTACTCCCCTTTGTGTTAGATTTGAATTGGTCTTCATTATTGTCACCCAAACTTTTCACTGATTCACAAAGGTGCACAAGTGAAAATCAAGAGATAAAACATCCTACAAACATAAAGCAATCACCAATCCACATCGGTGCACAAGTAAATTTCTAGAAAGATAACATATTGCAAATCATAAAACGAAGTGTAAGCAAAGTGTAAGAATGCAAGCCAAAGTCCATAGAAAGTCGCAAGCAAAGTGTTGAAAAAGGTGTGCAATGAAAATCCAAATAAAGTTTGTCAGATAGTTTTGGAAGGAAAGTGCACTTGGAGGGAACAAATGTTTTGAGAAAAACAACATATTGAATTTAAGGTCAACTCAAACAATGGGGGAAATAGAAAATGTTAGGGCCAAGTACATGTTGATGGCTTGCTTGGATATGATAAAATGTCATTTACCAATTACACAACAAAAATGATCTTTTAGCACATTGATATTTTTTCCCTAGTGAAAAATGATGTGTTACACCAAGTTATCCCCAAAAAACTCTATATGAATACTTTGAGACTAAAATATGATTTGGGTTGATCTAGTTACGTTTCAATTTTAAATGTTGATTTAATATTGCTTGAATTCATAACCCCGTGATAGAAGTTAACTTTTGCTTCAAGTATTATAATATAATTTTGAAAGTTGTGTCTAACATGTGTTTTGTTTCATATTATAATGAGGAGTATGATTATTGCCATGCTTACAAGAGGTTTTTATTCAATAATTGGAAAATCATCAAAAGAAGTATTCTACAATTGCACTAAATGTGAATCACCATTGAAAGAATTATTATTATTATTATTTTTATCAATATAAGACGCTTAGCCATAATTTTCAAATATTATTTTTTGTAAGTATGATCATTGTTATTATGTATTAATAATTCAATTGAAAAAAATGTATTTATTTCAAATTAGTCATGGGGTTGTGATTTCAAATAGTTTACATGGTTCTTGCATGGATACATATTGTGCATAGTTCTTTTACAAATATGGATGTTGTTGAGTAAACATTCCAATGGAAGCAATTGAATAATGGACCCAAACTTTTGCGAAGGCTTTGTCATGATTGTACATTGATATTTGAACACAAATCCCAATGTAAAACTTTACATGTAATTGCATTAATATATGTAATTTATAATTTGTTGAAAACATCTAAGTAATTTCCATAATGATTAGGTGATTTTGTGTTGTTCATTGTATTTTTCCATGATTTGACCAAAAAAGAGCTTGAAATATTTTGTCCTTTTCAAAGTCATAGATAATTTCCAACTATGCATCCCAATCTATCAATTTAACTAAACATACATCAATCAAAATTTATTGTGGATATTGGAACTATTATTCAAGGAATGATGATTCACACATCGGTTTTCATAAAGACATGATTGATTAAAATTTACAAGGTTACATATGATGTTCACACAATTGTTTGACATGCAGTTGATTAGACTAATTTGTACACTTATGTTGAGCATCCTAATCCATAGGGGGGGGCCAAATTTGATTCACAAAAAATGAAAGTTCAAATCTAAGAAGCATGATTGATAAAAATTTAAGTAATGCAAATGTGTATGTATCTATGTTACATTGGTACATACTCTAAAACTAATATTGTTGACGAGAGCATGGGTATGACATAGTAAGTTATGGATATATATATTTATGTACCCCATGTGACATTGGTACATACTTTGAAAATAAATTTTTTAAAGATTGTGGTGATGGCATAATGGCTTTCATTTGAATGATGTTGATAAACATATGACCCCATTGGAATGATTGGGTCCAATGAAAATTGTTGAGGAGAGCATGGGTATGACATAGTAAGTTATGGATATATATATTTATGTACCCCATGTGACATTGGTACATACTTTGAGAATAGATTTTTTAGAGATTGTGGCGATGGCATAATGGCTTTCATTTGAATGATGTTGATAAACATATGACCCCATTGGAATGATTGGGTCCAATGAAAAAGGTTTCACATAGAGTGGAGTTTTGGACTTAGTGAAGGTTTCTTTTGTTGAAATGCAAGCTCATATTTCATGGATCTCATCATGCAACACTTGATTGCTTGTAGATTTGATTCCACCCGGAGGAGAAGGAGTTTGGTCAGCATCATCCTTTTAACTTTGCTTAAGAAACAATCCTCACCAATGAAGCAAAATGGAAACTGAGATGAAGACCAATAGCAAACTTGTTCTTAGCTCTTGAGAAGGATGTGCCTAGACTATGTCTTAGGGTTCCACAAAAGTAGGTTGTCTTGCCTAGATTCGTGGGGAGAGGTCAATGTTAATTTAGAAACAAAGCTCTATGCCCAAAATTGATACCCATGGAAACAATGGTATTTAAGTTTCCAACCAATCAATGGCAAAGGAATGCTTGGTGGGGATGATGGATGGGTTCCCACCATTGTTGTACTGATATTGACTTTAAAAGATACAAGTTTTGACACGAGGTTTTTTTTAATTAATTAAAAAAAATATGAATATGAATAATTTAAATAATTTAAAACTAAATAAATAAATATTTAAAATGTAATAAAATTAATTATTAAATTTATTTTTTTATACTGGCAGGTACTAGTATTGGGTACTTAGAAAAAAAAACTTTCATACAAATCTAGTACTGGTACTAGGGTCCAAGGTTGATTTTTCCCTGGTATAAGGCAGGTATAAACCAGTGCTGGGTGTTTTTCTTACATTTCTGCAGAACCTCGTGTTTTTTCAGGTTCTAAAAATGAATTAAAAGAATCCTGGTTCCAGTTCTAAAAAATCACACCCAATTTTTGCTCCTGTTCTTACTAACCTGAATCACAACCGACAGTTATCTGTTGGCTAACCTCTGGTTAATCCTCAGTTTAATCCTCAGAATTTTTTTTCAAAAACATTTTCTTTTTAAAACTCTCAATTCTCGTTCACCAAACAAACCTAAATAGAACTGAAAAGTGCAGTTCTGGGTCTGGTTCCTTAAGTAAACAAGGCATCACAAAACACGCTGGCCCTGCCAACCGATAGGATGTTGTACATCTACCTACTGTGTTCACACTCTGAACACCAAAAACATCTGTTTCGATAAACAGTCTTCTAAACACTTTCACCAAAGAAACTGGTTAGTGGAGGTAGGCCTGAGGGCTCAAAATGCAATCTGAAATTTCAGAGTGCCATGTGGCATCATTTCAAACACTTTCAAAGGAAAGTTTTTTTTTCTCTTGTTGCCTTTCTTTCACAGCACTTGAATTATTCTGTCATAATTATATGAAAAATTCTTAATTACATCGGGCAGTAAAAAATATTAATACCTTTCATAATATTGAGTGCTAGGCTTACCTCCACTCCAGGTCCCAAAAGGGATCAACTAACTAGTTCATGTAATGTGAAACTGATTTTAATAAGGTAAAACTTCCAAAAGTTGGATCCAATGCAATAGTCCCTGTCCCTGTGGAGGCAGCAGCGCCCAACAAATTGTTTTAAAAAAAAAAAAAGCCCTGTTGCAATTTGAGTCTTATTAATCAAGCCAACAAATTGACGGTTCTTACCCACCAAAGATGACCTACCCAACATTGGTATAATAAACCTGATATTACCTCAAGTCCTCCTATACAAGGGGTGGTATTGCCTTAGGTCATAACCGACTAATGTGTTCTTCAATACTAGTACTTGTACCAATATTACCATATATACTCAGGTTGCACCTTATATACTGGTACAACACTCGTTCCCATTCTTGGAAGGTGTTTCTCATCCTAAATATATATAATTTGGAGAATTTGGCTTTCTTTTCTTTTAACAAATATAGTATTTGGCCTTTCTCAGACCTCAAGAGAATTTATTATTTCCAATGAAATAATGGGAACATCCAAGAGGTTAATGAAAATGGATCTATTAGTATTCAATTTTTTATACCTGGTTAGTTTGTCCCCTTGACATTAATAAAATCCCATTGTCCAAATTGGTGTTGGAAATAAGATTTTGATGATAGAACCCTTCACCTTAAGTCTACTAAGACAACTGTAGTGAATATTACACTGAAGGCAACGATTGCGTGTGTCAGGGCTGGCAGTATCGGGTTTTATTCAATCGGGTTTTATTCTGTTTTTAAATAAAACCCGAGTCCCAGGATAGCGTCATGCTGTAATCGGGTTTTAATCGATTTATTTATCGCGGTTATATTAATAACTAGGGTTTGGCATTCAATTTTGCCTTTGCCGTAGTGGCGGCGGCGGCAGGGGTGTGGGTGGTCTGGGGCTTGACCAACTCCAAAATAAAATCAGGTTTTATAGACAAAAATCGGGTTTTATTCATTAAAACCAAAAACCCGATTTTCTAATGGAAAAAAATCGGGTTTTTTCCAGCCCTGGCATGTGTGTACCTTTGATGCTCTTGACCTTGCTCCCAACACACATTATCTAATATGCATTTGGGGCATGGTAGCCCCTCCCCCACCATTACATGTTGTGTGAAAACCATGACTTCTATAAGAATTTTTCCTTGCCCTTGCCTCAAGGCTTTAGTGAAATTTTACTTATAAGTAAAGAACTTTTTTTCAAGTTTGGTTTTTTGTATTTGGAAGCACCTTGGTATTCATAATTTCACTTTAAATTTGAAGGTTTCTATGAAAGGAGAAACATCCCAAAACAAGAAACCTTCTACTTTTTGTAAGGTTCCGGCAATTTTGAAAAGTTCCTTGCTTAAGGTGAAGACCAAGTTTTGTGGCTTGTCCAAATTCTGGGGGGCCCATCCAGGAAGTGCCTCATGGGCTGTTCCTTAGCCTATGCAAAAGTTATTTTCACCCCAATGGTACTCACAAGTTACAACCAGTGTTATGCCTGTAAATGGTTTGGGACTTACACTAAGTGTAAATCCCATAATGAAATTTATTCACACTCCGTGCAAGTGTAAAACCATGTAAATTTATTTTATGCTGTGTAAAACAGTGTAAGTGTAAAAATAAATAAAATTATATAGTTTTATGCAGTTTGATAAAAAAAATGTAAATATATAACAATGTAAAAAAATGTGATTTTTACTTGAAGAGGGCAGATTTCATAATGTTTTTGAAAATAAGCCAGCTTAATGGCCCATTGCAAAAAAAAAAAAAAACCATCAAAATATACACCCACAACTAATTCATACAACTTTGCAAGAAGGTTTGGTGATTAAAACAATATAATAAAATTATCTATAAAGTAAGGAAAACTACACTAGAACCCTGAGTTTGATCATAAATAGGGTGCGATTCAAAAAAATAGAAAACATTAGCATTCAAGGGTGGAGGGACTTCAGTTTTTGTGGTGAACTGAGGCTTCACCCTGTATTTCCTTTTTCTTTAGCGCCTCCACTGTTGCTGCATATATTTTCACTGCTCCTACTACTTGTAAAAAACTACTATAATTAGTCTTGAACCTTGTGCATTAAATGCTCAAAGAGGCTCAAAGACAGGGTGACTTTACAAACAATTTTAGTATTTACACTTATGCTCCCCAAAACAATTACTAAGGGCTGTGTAAGTGTATTTGACAAATATTTACACTGGCCTCGTGTAAGTGTAAAAAATATATATACACTGCAACAGGATAAGTGTAGGGTAAAAAATTGATCATGACTTGCAGCCTTCTCTCACATAGATGAAAATGCGTAACATGGTATTATAGAAAGTGATGGCTCTGCAAGTAAATTCAAAGATTGTTTGCGAAAAACAATTATGATTATCTCTCATGTGTGATGATCTGCATGAACAATTATAAGCAAGCATGTAAACATTGCACCAAATTCATGAAGAGAAATGATGAGACTTGGCAAAAGTCTTGAACATCATTCCAGTTGCAAGAGTGGGCATGCGCGTTCCACCCAACTTTTGCCTCCAAATTCCTAATTTTATCATGCAATTAGCCTTCTCTCGAATATGCATGATTCAAAAGCATTTGAGTCATATTATCGGTGATTGCTGTGACCTTAGCTCAGCACACATAAGTTGTGTGCATAAAGGTAACCCACCTGGTGGAGGGGGGTTATTTAGTGCCAGCAAAAATGGGTGATCATTGAACACCATTGGGAACATAAATTCCTTGCAGCCCATGAGACAAGGCAGCAGGCACCCAAAAGGTCCAGTTTTTTTTTGTTTTTTTTGCTTTCCCTTGAGGAAAGCAGGGGAGAATGTTTGGGTCTTTTGGATTCTTAAAGTTCCCAATGTGTTCCCACTAAGTTCCCATCAAGTACTCATACCAGAGAGCAAAATAGTAAGTACTCATAACAAGAGAGCAGCCTATGTGAGCAGCAAGCTGCCATAGGACTCAATTCACAAGAGTCCTGTTAAGCCCCTTTTCCCTTCAGGGTTGGGGCCTTTGCCTTTCACTTCACAGGCGAAGGCAAAGGCAAAGCAAGAAACAACCTGTGTCCTATGTATATGTCTCCTCCAGAGTAATTGAAGCTTTTTTCAATACATCTCAAAGTGTAAGTGTAAATGATTCACACTTACACTGGATTTACACACCGTATATATGGCTATTGACACTTACACGCACAACATTAGTTACAACCCACAAAACCCTTCGCACTGAATTAGTGTTTTTCTTTCCTGGCGAAATTGGGGAATTTTGTGGGAATTTTTTTTTGTTTTTTCTAGTGTAATTTTGATTATTTTTGCTATTTTTTGTGTAAAATTTCGCCAAAACTTTGACATAATTTTTATTAAACAACAACAATGACACCCATAAAGCAGTAAACTAATCCCTTCGAGAAGGGAAAGTGAAAGGCCCATACATGGTACATGGCACATGATCTTGACTTGCTATGTTTGAGTGCAATTCTAACTCTCTAAGGCCTAAAATGTCAACAATACTTCTACTTTTGTTTTTGGGGGCCAGTTTTCACACTATAGCGACAAAAAAAATTGGGAATTCTCATTTTGTTAGTGTAAATTCAATGTGTTCAACACTTGGAAAATGAGTTAAATTCTTTTTTTTCTTTTACTACGTATGATAATATTTTGTGATTCTCACATATGGACGACAAAATGTGATCATTATTAGAATAATTAAAAAGAAGAATGTGAAAAAATAAGCTTTAAAAAATGAAAGAAAATTACAAAACTTTAGTAACCACAAAATTGGCCAAAAAAAGACCCTGATTAGAAGAAACCAGTTACATTTAAGTTAGAAAAAGAAGGGTTCCACTTGAGAACTTTTGCTTAGCTTTGTTTCATGGTTCATAGCTGCATTTAAGTTGGGAGTGTAGTTGACATGAAAGCATGAGATCATCTGGTCATACACAAAAGATAAGACAATCTCTAGGAAGTCACTCTTTGGCTAAATCTTCCTAGGGATGATTGCCACTTTCTTTTACATCTTCCAAGGAATGAAGCCCACTTTTTAATCATATAGACAAGGGATATGGTATTAGTGTATAATATAAAGAGGGTGTTGAATAGGGTTGTGTGTGGGCTTGAAATTGGAGGACACCCTTCGTCCTTTCACTTGAAGGCGGCCTTCATTTTGAAAGTTCGGATTCAACATTGCCCTTTGTGGGGGTGAAAGTCATTAACGATTAATGCCCTTCACAAATTCTTACATCGGCTTTTCATTACATGACATATACCAATACGATTATACGATATGAAATTTGCCTCAAAACTTGATTGCACATAATGAATAGAACACAAATATGAATGCATATATGAAATTTTTTGAATGCTCCTTGAGTTGCTCCAAACCTAAATCAAAACAACATCACCAAATGAATGTCATTTTTTGATAATCACACAAAATATATTGCACATACATATATATAGAAGATTACATATAAGTGACATAGGAAATTAATTCAAATTGATTAAAAAACCCCATTAACAAATTTGAGCATATCTTAATTTTCAGGTGTTCAAGAAGTAACTCAGACATCATATATATGTATTTAGATATATAGGGTTTTTTTTTAATTTGAAGGGCTCAATTTTCATATTACAATTAACATTGGATTGCATTTTGCAAGGTTGTAATTTTTATTTATTTTGGCCATGAATTAGAAGGGCAATACCCCTATGAAGAAGAAGAAGAGGGGCATTGTGAAGGCTCCACTTGTAAGGCCCCTCCCTTTTTCTTTTCCCCTTTAGATCTCTCACTTTGGCACACAACCCAAAAAAGGGCAACAAAAAAAGCCGCAGCCAGCGGGCGCTCTCGACAATATTCTCGCATGATGGGCGCCATCGCTCGCCAGCCATTGGAGAGAGAGAGAGAGAGAGAAAAAACACTTATTACAACGTTGATGTTGCGGGAAAAAGAAAAGCCAAAAACCTTCTTGTCAAGATTTGTAAACGGAGTTGTCCTAATCTTGACAAGAAGAGAGAGAGAGAGAGTTTAGGCGATTCAAGTTTGGGTGACGACTTGGTGTTTTGCCAAATTTAAACGAGAGAGAGAGAGAGAGAGAGAGAGAGAGAGAGAGTGTGTGTGTGTGTGTGAGTGTTTTAGGCGATGAAAAGTGGGTTTTGGTGCAAATTGCAAAAAACTGGTAGTCGGTTGTAGAACTTGATGGGAGTGAGTTGGTAGTCTCTTTCTTGGAGCTCTTCTAGTCTTGGAGCTATTACTAGTGTTTTGCTTGTTTGTTTGTTTTCTTCTGTGAAGATTGCCTATTGGTACCTAAGTTTGTGTGTCACCTACATCGTGTTGTTCCCTTTTTGGGGAGAAAAAGGCATTTCTACAAAGAAAGAAGATTGATTGCATCTTTCTTGTCCTTAGCTGTGGTTGTTGTTGGGAAGAGAGTGTTCTCATAATGAGGTGGGAGTGTGTTGTAGTCAGTATCCGAGAGAGACAGAGACAGAGAGAGAGAATGAGAGAATATGAGGTTTTTGTCAGAATCCAGAACTGTAGGCATGTGATGTGAAGCTACCTTGTCGGGTGTTGTCAGCGGTAGTTGTTGGGTGGGGAGGAACTCTTGCCAAGCTTTTGTATGTTGTGATGGTGTAATTGCTGTTCATCATTTGCACGCAATCAAAGAGTTTTTACACTTTTCTCTCTTCTCACTCTCTCGTGGTGCCCCCATCATCATCAGCCTTGGAGTGGAGTTCAAAAGTAGGAAAGCCTCGCTGCTTTACAGCTGCTGTTGCTTCTCCTCCGGCCTCCTGGAAAGGTTCCTCACTCTTTTGTCAGTAGCGTCGTCTCTGACTGTTTGGGTCTCGACTCCTTCCTCCCTCGTCTGCTATCCTCCTGAGTTGAAGAATACTTTGGTGGGTCTTCTTCTTCTTCCACAGTCTATTCTCGGGGGGGAAGGAAAGGGGGATTTGGGTGTTGCCCCATTTTTTGGTGTCTAGACCTCTCTCTCTCTCTCTCTCTCTCTCTCTCTCTCTCGCATGGTGTTTTCCTGCATGAAAAGGAATTGTTGGGTCTCTCAAGAAAAGCTAGTGTGGGAACTCAACAAGAGGAGGGCAGAAGGGCGTGTCGAAACTTTGTGTGCAACACTATGGCAAAGGGTGGAGAAGGAGGAGGTATGAATCCTTCTCCCACTCCTGAAAGAGCAAGCTCCATGAGTTCTTCTTCTACTTCTTCGGGGCGCATCTTTTCAGTTCACATCAGCACACGGAGACGTCTTCCTGATTTCTTGCAATCAGTGAACTTGAAATATGTGAAACTTGGCTACCATTATCTCATCACCCATCTTGTGATTTTGCTCTTCATCCCCCTGCTGCTCGGAGTCCTATTGGAGGTGGGTCGGCTGAAACCCGATGATATGTGGCAGCTATGGGAGAATCTGAAATTTGATCTTCTCAGCTTGGTCACCTGTTCGGTGCTTCTCGTCTTCTTCTTGACAGTGTATGTGATGTCGAGGCCGAGACCCATCTACCTCGTTGATTACGCATGTTACTTGGCACAAGAGCCATTAAAGGTTTCCATGAATTATTTCTTAGAGCACACAAAGATGTCTGGGTTGTTTGATGAGAAGAGCATCGAGTTCCAGCAAAAAATCTTGGAGAGATCTGGGCTGGGAGAAGATACCTATCTTCCTCCTGCTGTGCACACCATTCCACCATCCCCAAGCATGAAGCTAGCACGGGAAGAGGCAGAAGCTGTTATGTTTGGTTGCTTGGATGAGCTGTTTGAGAAAACAAAGGTGAAGCCAAAGGACATTGGTGTGCTTGTTGTGAATTGTTCTCTCTTCAATCCAACGCCATCTCTGTCAGCCATGATTGTTAACAAGTACAAAATGCGGGGTAACATCCGGACTTTCAATTTGGGAGGAATGGGATGTAGCGCAGGTGTGATCTCAATTGATCTTGCACAGGACATTTTGCAAGTTCATGGTGGTACATATGCCATAGTTGTGAGCACAGAAAACATCACACAGAACTGGTACTTTGGGAATCGCAAGTCCATGCTCATTCCAAACTGCCTGTTCCGACTAGGTGGAGCTGTGATTCTCCTCTCCAACAAGAGAAGAGACAGGGCAAGATCCAAGTACAAACTCAACCATGTTGTGAGGACTCATAAGGGAGCTGATGACAAGTGCTACCAATGTGTTTATCAGGAGCAAGATGAGACAGGATATATGGGAGTGTCACTCTCTAAAGAACTCATGGCAATTGCAGGGGATGCCCTGAAGACAAACATTACTACTCTGGGACCTCTTGTACTCCCTCTCTCTGAACAAATCTTATTCTTTGCAGTCCTCGTTGCTCGTAAGGTTTTCAACTTCAAGGTGAAACCTTACATCCCTGATTTCAAACTTGCATTTGAACATTTCTGCATTCATGCAGGAGGACGAGCTGTAATTGATGAGCTTGAGAAGAACCTGCAGCTTTTGCCAGAGCACTGTGAAGCTTCACGTATGACTCTTCACAGATTTGGGAATACATCCTCATCCTCTATTTGGTATGAGTTGGCGTATACTGAGGCAAAAGGAAGGATGCGGAAAGGCAATAGAATCTGGCAAATTGCATTTGGTAGTGGATTTAAATGCAATAGTGCTGTCTGGCAGGCCCTGCGCACCATAGAGCCCTCACAGAAATCACCCTGGGCCCATTGTATTTCTCAGTACCCAGTGAAGATTCCAGATGTATACAAATTTTAATGAACACAATAGTAGACTTGGTCTGCTGGCCAGTTGCGGTAGTATTTGCTCGAATTGATGGGTGACTTTGCCTTGAATTTCTTGGTCATACCATATGGTTTTGACTTTTGACATTAGTCAGAGTTAAGGTGCTCTCTGGCTAGGTTAGTATTTGCATGCAAAACACTCACTTGAGATCACTACAGGACCTTTAAGTAAATTGGGTTGTTCATATTACAGTTTTCCGGTACGGCAATTGTTGCCAGTCCCAGAGTTTCTGTTTGGATGGTAGCAAGCAGCATGAAATTGCTCTTCCTGTCGTACTCCAGATCATTCGAACTGCACATGTAGTGACTTCTTCTATATGAAAGGACAATACATTCTGCTTGCTTGTGGTGTGAGGGAGACTCTGATTAACTGAATTATTGAAGCATTTGGGTTACACCATTTAGGTAGATCCCTACTGCAACTGTTTTTGATTCAGAAATCTTCGAAACTAATTCATCCCAGGCCAGACTGCAAAGTCAGAGTGAGCAGTCTTGTTGAGAGTCTGATGAGTTTAGTAACTTGTTCAGATGTGTGATGATTCTCAAGAGTGGCTTTGTTTGCATCCTGTGGACATTTTCCCAGCAAGGAAGTGAAGAGCATACAAGTATAGTCAGAATTGGGATCTTTCTACGAACATTGTGCTTTGAGACCTGAAATGAAAAGGAAGAAGGGCTCTTCTTTACGAGACCCTGTCCCTCTCTCTGCATTGGATTCTGAGTACTGTGCAACCCTTGTGGTCGGTCTTGAATTCTACTCTATTGCAGATTTGTTGACCATTATATTTGAATACTCCTTGCACAACATGAGCAGATAGGGAGAATTCATTCTGTCCTAGAACATAACCATAGTATGTGCCTAATTAAGTCAGTTCTTGAGAGCTTTGAGGTAAGAAATGTGGAGTTAACTACAAATTGCAGGAAGGTTCTTGTGTCCTGAACACATGTCTGCCTGGTGAAGAAGGCTTGGGAAGTTTTCCCAGCCAGAACGGCTTTTGGGTGATGAGAACATTTGGAAAAACCACCAACCCCTTGTGACATGAAAGCACATATACACACACACAGCCCTCACGAGATCTGGGAGTGATGTTTGTTCCTTTGTTCGTGGTATAATGATGCCCATGTCTGGAGTCCTGCACAGACTTTAACAGCCTCAAAGCTGCAGAAGTAGTTGCAGTGACTGGAAAAACTGTGATGTCAGAAACCCAGTGACCAACCACCCCATCATGACCATAACAAAGCCGCACACCTACTACACACACACACACACACACACACTCTCTCTCTCTCTCACTTTGGACTCCTCTCAAACAGCAGCTTCAGAGATCTGGCATGAAAAGTCTGCTCCTGCCATCATGCTCCCCGCGTCTAGAATTCATTTGGGCACAGCAATCAAAGCTTTCTTTTAACATACACTCCTCAATGCTCCGGAGAGCCAGAGCGAACCAGCACCCACCAGTGCACCATCCACTGAATGCCTGTTATGACTCAGTTGTGGAAAAAGGGCTGTTTTTGCTACCTACCTACTAACAACCTGCACTCCTCCTCATCCCAGGCCTGTGCACTGTTTTTTTTAGGAATTTTTGTTTGTAGCCAAAGTGGCAAATCATCCATAGGAAGATGTAGAAAAAGTGACGATCATCCTTGGGAATAATTTAGCCAAATCTGGCTATAAACCAGATATGAAGTACAAAACTTTAATCATCCTTGTATCTCTTTGGCTACACACTCAAAACCAAATATAGAAATTTGGTAATTTTATTTTATTTTTCTCTCATATCTGGCATATGAAAATCTCTTCATTTTTGAATTTTGAATGTTTAAAGTCATTTTTTGGTGATATTTTGCCAAAAAAGAACGATTGAGCTGTCAATATGAACTAGCACTATTGACACCATTTTCTCATTATTACAAAATGTGAGTGTAGTTCACTAGTCCCTGTTCACTAAACCAGTAAATTCACTGCTTTTTCATTGATTCCCATTCACTATAACCAATGAATTCACTCAAAATCCAATGAAATCACTTGGTGTACAAGGACAGCTTTTGTTGTAATGTTTAGATGGCTCTTATGAGACTCAGTTGTGGATGAAGCTCAACTGAGTTAATATCTGGTCCCGCCTGGGTAACCCATTCTGTAAGAAGTAGGTCTTACATATAAGTAATATAGGTAAGAAAATAGATAAGTAGATGAAACTTGTACATAAACAAGGGGCTGTTTTTACTACCTACCTACTAACAACTCACTTGCAGGTGAGTTATTAGTAGGTAGGTAAGAAAAAAAGAAAAGAAAAAAAAGCAACTAAGCTAACCACAGTGGTCAACAAGGGAACTGGAATCCAACAGAAAACAGACCACTTACCTAATCCATCATCCTTCATGGTGTGTACTGGTGGGTGCTGGTTCACTTTGGCCCTCATCTCTCTCCTCTGGCAGCCAGAGTCTGTCTGGAGTGTTGCAGAGAGCCCTGGCGCAGCTTGAGTCAGAGGCTTGGCACAAAAGTCTTCTCCTATTCATTGCAACTGCATAATGGATGATGGCTTCTAACTTCTCACGAAGATCCATTAAATGGGGTTACCAGAATGCAGTTAGGTTTGATCTGGTTGTCAGCAAAACATGCATGACTTTCCAAGCTGTTTGTTTTCTTTATAGACTTTCATGTTGTACAAAGCATATGTACTTTGTGATAAGGTTTTTTGGGAGTACAATAGAGTTATCCAGAAAGTACCCCAAACTGGAGCTACTGGACCCCAGTTTCATCAAAACTAGGGACTAAATGAAAAGTAATGATAAAAAGCAGTTTTTAAAAAAATATATTAATAGGAAAAAAGAGGAAAAAAAATGGGGACCCAACTAGTTTTGCACTGAAATTCATCCTCTCAAGAATTTCACCCTCAGTTTTGGAATTACCTTGCCTGTGGGCTTAGCTGCTGATCATAAGTTAAGCTTTTCCTATAATCAAAACCTTTGACAGAATAAGACACTGTAAACCTTCTAAACTCATACTCACTTTTATGAAACGGTGCCCAATTTCACTCCAGTTTAGGGCTACACTCAAATTGACATGAAACGGGGTTTAGAGGGTTAAACTAGGGACCAAAGACAGGGTGACTTTATGGATAGCTTTAATGCAACTGGAAACAAGATTAGTTTGCCAGTCAAGCTCACTTGATGATCCAAAACTAAAGAGCTCACTACAGCGCAAGTGAGAAGAAGGTTTTCCAACCAAGCTCTGGATGCTATATGCGTATGGTTCACATGTCTATAATAATACCATAGTACCTGGGCCAGTTCGACACTAATTATAATATCTTTAGAAATGTTGAAACTTTCAAAGGAAAAAAATCATTTAAAAAAAAATCATTTGTGGAAATGGAATTCTCAAAAATAAATTATTTAATTGACACTCGCGTATCAAAGTGGCCAAGGTACTAACTACTACTACAGTAACAAGTTATATAATATTACAACTGGTTTTGGTGTGTTTTATTGAGGTACTTTTTCCCCTTAGTTTGTACATGATCATCTGTTGTGTTCCAGTTTTGGTTTTTGTTGCGGGTTCTACTACTCATGACACCAATCAAGAGACTCATGGGCTGGGGAATACCAGTTACGGTCTGGAACTGGCTCCTGGTAGAACTAATGAAAATGGTATCTCATCCTGCCAGGCTTCATGCATTCCGTAGTATGTATGCCAGGGCCCAGAAGAAACCTCTGGCTTGGGGAGGGAGGGAGGGAGGGGTAACTTACAAACTACTCAAAGTGCTCAATGATCGATGGATCTACCTAATACAACTTTCTTTTAAATGTTTCATGTTTTAATCGATGACTTGAGATCAACTAAAATGAAATTTATTTCTGTTGTTGGGTGCTTGATCTATTCGTATTGTTATGGCGGTGGACACTTGCACAAAAAGTGTTGACCCCCTAACCTTAACCCTAGGTGTTGTGACCTATCTTCTTTTACAACGACCTACATGTGCCCACAAATTTTTTGGGTACCCAAACGACACAAGACAAACTGGGGTGCGAAAAACCTTGAGAATAAATGTTAGTATTAGGAAGACAAATTTCAAGGAGCCAATGAGATGGCTGAAATGCACTAGGAAAAAATCTTAACATTTCAATGAGGTTAAAAGTACATTGAGAGACATTGTGTCACCAAGGTCAAGGTAGTTACCTCACTGAGGTGAATGCCATGTACTGAGTTCGAAACAGAAAAAAGTTATAGTACTTCTTTGTTCTTTTGGTGTCTTCCCAGCTTTTTCTTGGCACCTCAATATCTGTCCCAAGACTTAACTTAGTAGCGAGGGGTAACTTAGGGGGCGAGAACGGCCAGTTTTGGCATAGTAGGCCATCAACTGCTTAACTGGGAATGAAATTTTAGAAAACAAAAATAACTAGGTAGGACCCAAACTAGTTTTTCCACCAATTTTTGGTGGTAAACTGAGTTTCATCCCCTCTTTGCTTTCTCGTGAGCGCCTCCACTGCCGCTACATATATTTTCACGGCTCCTACCTGTACAACTACTACAATTACTCTTGAAGCTTGTGCATTAAATGCTGAGTTTCAGCATTTCATACTAAGATTTAATAAAATTTCATTACTTTTGCTGATACCACTGAAAGAGGGGATAAGGGGGGGGGTGAACGAGAGGGTGACTTTACAGATAACTTGAATGCTTGAATTTTTAATTCTGAAAAATTTGCTGCAGAAGTAATAAAGCTAATAATAAAATCACAATTATCTTCAAAGCATTACTATTCTGCTTGTGATTAGATGGTTCACATTTTATGTTGGGGGAGTGTGCGATGTTCCAGAAAAATTAGTGATAGGCCAATTAATGTGACTCCTTATTAAATTGTAAAGAACTGTTGGGTGCACCCACTCATCTAATAAATGGAAGGAACAATAAGTAAGTCCCTCACAATATGTTGTTTGTTCAGCTTTCAAAGGCAAAAAAGTCTTGCCATTGAAGTAAGTAGAAGGCAATGAGTTCAAAACCCCTGAAATTCACATGAGTAAATAATAAGCTCCCAGACTTTTTTTGTTTCAGCCATGCTGGGAATTATTAAAATGTCAGGACTGCAATGGCAGTAGGTAAGGTGTTTGCAATGCAGAGCTGTGTTTGATCATGCAAGATATATTGCACTTGGAACCTGAGCAATGAGATAGGAAGGAAGTCTGCCTCAGGTGATTTGCCAATAACTCTAACTCCTCTGCATCAAGTGTCTGTCAACAAAGCATTATATACCATATTACCTTGGCAGCTTTGGCATGAATTAAATTATTTTTTTAATCTGTCAAATTTTCAAAAAAGGTTTTTTTTATAAAAAATTTATTAAAAAAAATCTCTGGTAGTCTTGGAGGGTGGCTACTAAATAGAGGTCCACCTCATTTCTATAAAAATATCAAATTGTTTTAAACAAAGGTACCTTACAATAATAAATTTTAATCTTTACTATCAAATTTTCAAAATTAAAAATCCAAGCGCCAAACTTGAAAATAAAGTTAAATTAATTATTCGACATTTGTGTGCCAAATCCACCAAGGTCTTGCACTACAATGTACACTAGTTTTTACAAATGTTATAATCGAACACTTCAATAGTGCAAGACCTAGCCTGTTAATAGACACACATTGCCCTTGCCACCATTCAAAATAACTCCTATGAGTGAATGCCTGGTTTTGACATATTGTGCTTCAATTTTTTCAAACATCCAAACAAGGTGGTGTCTTTTGTGTTCATTTACGGTTGTAAATTAGGGCAAGTATATAAAAAAAATTGCCCATCCTTATGATATAATAATGTTTGGTGATGGGAGGTGAATTGTCACATTCTAGTCCATATAATTGATCATAAATGTGTTCAAACATGGTGGGCTAGCACTTTTAATGTTTGGTTATGGGTGTGATTTGAGGCAACTTTTTTTAATTTGTAACAAACTATGGGGTGATGGGGTTTGGTTTGTCACATTAAACAATTGCAACTAATCATAAATGTGCAAAAATCGCATATAAGTTACAATCCTCAAATATGACCTAAGGCAATTAAACATAGCAACAAATTATGTTAACACAATGTGATATTTGCATCTTGCAAATAAGCACGTTTATGAGCACACCTTTTAAATTCCCCCAATTTTTTTCACATTGCATTCCACCAAAAGCATCACACTCACACGTTATTGGGGCAAATATAAATTTGTTTGAGCACTAACTCATTCATTTATACTCTTCTTGGTTTTTTAAAGTATGCCTTCCCTACTTAGTACCCACTAGTGTGATAAATGAACTTCAATCTTTCTTATAAATCCTAGTTTTCAGTGCCATAATGTTGAGACATAAAGTAGAAGTTTAGAAATCAAATATAAAAATAATGTAAAATGACAAAAATCATATCTAAAAGTGCCAAATGAATTTCATGAGATAGGAACTCAATGTATGTCTAAGGTTTAGAAGGAGAAATTCAAGAATTTTTTATACTATTGTTGGGTCCAACAATTTGTAACTTCCACAACCAAAAGGGAATTTAAAGAGAATTGGTTTTTGCATATTTCAACATGCATTGAATTTTAGTGCACTACATATTAAGATTGTCACTCGCAACCTCCACATCAACAACATACCTCAACTTAGTGTGAGAGGGTTTTTCAAATTTCCAAACTCTCATTTCCTCCATTAAACACATGCACTTTTAACATAAACTAAACTAACTTTTTTTATAAAATTTCCTGGTTTGTGTATAGGAAAGAGATCAAAAACATACATCTTGTAGAACCAAAACACACCCCCTATTTGCCAAAGGTTGTTGTTAGTAGGATTAGGGTTATCATGATGTTGAATGCACCTTGTAGGTGATGAAATGACATGTTGGAACAACCAAAAACAAACAAGGAGAATGTTTAGCTTCACCTTGCATCACAAGCAAGACACAAAACACCAAAGGCAATAACAATGTTGGGTGCATATTCAATTTGGTGAGTTGAAACTAAATGTTCCAATTATTAAAAATTGAATTGGAATTAGGTTTGATTTTTGGAGTAATTTTGGAACCAAAACCAAAATTGAGATTTTTGGCCAAAAAAACTATAACTAGGTGCCAATTGTAGGTTAATTGGAAGTTAACATGTCAATTTTAGTTTGGGTTACCAACCAACATAGCTAATTTTCAATACCAAAACCAAAAAAATTATTGGAAAATTAACCAAACTCAAAACATGATTCCTTATTTCATTTATGTATATAATTGTAACCAATTTTTAAAAGCCAAAATTAGAGGTTTTTCACAAAAAATAAAAAATGCTCAACATTATTTAATAACGTCCTTGCAACAAGTGGTTGAGGCAAATGGAGAAACAAGTCAAGATGCAATGGCAAAAAGAACAAGTTCTTTGAGGAAGTCATATAGGTTATGAAACATACTACTAACCTCCCTTTCAAATCATTTGAATGGCAAGATAATGTTTAAGAAAATAAACTGAACAAGTATGTTAACAAAGCATTTAAAGAAGCAACAATGATTTTTTGGACATTAATTATACAAAAATGTGGACTATCAATTACCTTACAACAACTTGAGATGAAGGTGGCAAAATTTACACAAACTAGACCTATACACCATTTTGAAATGGTGTACCAAGAACATTTGGTGGCATTGGTTCAAGCATTGACACCTTAATTTGAGTATTTGACAAGTAAAAAAGACTCAATCTATGGAGTACAAGCTTTGATTAACAACTCGTGTCACTCATTATACCATAATTGGCAAACATTGTATATTTAACACAAGTACAATGCAAATCACGTTAGGAATTTAAACTAAACATGAATTTAAGTAAGCAACAATTTTGTGTTTGTGCTTTGGCCAAGCGATTAGGATGTTCAAATCAAGTTTATAGTGCCATCCTAAAGTTTTGCAAATAGTTAACCATGAATACTGCAATAAATGTAGTGGATAGATTTTTACCAAGATTTTACATTTTCAAGAGTGAAAGAGTATGTGATGACTAAAGATATCAAACTATACAACCTGTTAAACATGAAAGGCCATGTAAAAGAAGGTTCAAATTACTTCTTTTTTATTCAAGGAATTTCTTATTTTTCTTCAAGAGGTCTTATTCCAAGTGGAATTTTTCCAACCAATTGTCATCTAGATTGATTTTTCATAGCCATGGTTCACATATTACCTTAGAAGCAATAAAGTAAGCATAATAGTTTAGATTGGATATAATCACATTGTTTTCACACACATCACCACCATTCTATGTATCTGCTTCAAGCTTTTCAAAACAACATTTAGAAAAAAAATTGAATGAAGTTGTAATTAAAAAATATTATAGAATTAACAAAACAATATTACACTAGCTTGATGAATAGACAAAAAATTGAATCATTTATTGACCAAACATAACATCAAATTAAGGTTTAAGATTATAGGAATATGGCCATTAAACTTTGAAGCCATGGATGACAAGACTTAACCCTTAGAAATTTCATAATTGCATATAACAAGGAAGATGAAGATAGTTGCATATCAAATGAGGGTGTTGAACATAGTCAATAATGGGGGGAAAGGTCTATTATTATGGAACTATTGAATATAATAGGAATAATTGATTATTGCAACTATTGTAAATGACCTTAATGATAGATCAAAATTTGAACATGAATATATGTAGACATGGGCCAAGGAATCTTGTAATGATACATGATGAACTTGAAGAATTTATTGAACATGTAGTTATCTTAAATGAGACTATTTCATAATGATAATTCAAGAATTCCAAACCTCTACAAATATAACCTCGGAATCTTTGGGTTTCTCTAAGTTGTTTTCATTACCCCATTTGCTTGCTTAAAAAAAACTAGGGGCAAATAATTTTTTGTGGATTACTTTGAGTCACATGTAACATTTGATGAATACTTAAATATCCAACAACAAAAGGGCATGAAAAATGGAATAGTAGTTTAAGAATTAAACAATTTAAGCAAAAGGAAAGGGATAAAAAATTGTCAAACAAATGGTTGATTCCTTGATTATGGCTAAATGAACAACTAAAAGATTCATTAACAAATGTGGAAGCAAATAATTCATATGACCTTGGTATGCAACCACTATCAAAGAAATATATGATTGTTTTCACCATAAACTTCAAGCAAGTTTATGAGCTTACCCATTAAGGTACAAAGGTGTAAACTTTGACATCACATTATAAACTCAACACCACAAGTAGGAGCACAAAAAATAATCACAAATTTGAATAAAATGAATATCATGAATAATAGGGTGCCAAAGGGAAGAGCAGCACCATTACTTATAATAATAAATGTCACAACCCTACCTTGGGAGAGTGTGAGGATGAAACTCACACTCCCAAAGTTGAGACTTGGGAGTCCTCTGGGACTCCCGAAACTTCAAAGCTCGATTGCAGGGGTCAAAACACCTCGCATTGAGGTGTTCTTTATATCATTGGAAAGCTATTGAGGTTTAAATGTTGAAAATGGGCTTGCATGGGCCATGTGGACATCTGCAGCACAAGTTATGGCAAAAAGAAAGGCCGGGAGTCAAATTGTCAACCACTAAAAGTCAGGATTCGACTTCACCCCGATGCGTGCAAGTGAAGTGCGGCACACCGTTGGAAAGCTCTCAAGGAAAGTTACAAGTTTGCTTCAGACCTCATCCCAATCGGAGGTTTGAGCAAAGAGTTATGATCGCTCAAAGCCCTAGGAATTCAAACCGGGATAATTTTGGGATTCCTCCTTGGGAGTCCTGGGACAAAATGCCATTTGAATGTGGGTGCCACGGAAAGGCATAGAATATACTATATGGGGGAAGGTGGTGGCTTCCCTCAAATCCAGGCCGTGGTGAGTCAAGTGAGTCCAGAATTGCCCGTGGCTTGTCCTAGCACCAAGGGTGCCCAAAAATGTGAACTAACCAACTTGTTGGTCGGTTTGATGCAGGTTCGAGTAACTGAATAGCTTGTCACTTCTTCTTAGTCCCATCTCGGAGCTTCAACACACCCCTCTACCCCTTTTAGTGCTAAGAGCTGGGAGCATGCCCCGAGTCCCCCACAATTCCGCAATTTGAGTAACTTAGGCCCAACTTGGGGCTAACCAAGGACTTGGGAGCGCGTCAAAAAAGGTCCATTATGAACACCTACAACAAAGGCAAAGAATAAGAAACTAATTAGAAAGGTAGGAATCCATTCATGATCAACAATAGAAAGGACCATGAATAAGACAAGGAAAAGGGACAACCATAAACAAGTGGTGAAGGTGAAGAGCACTTGCACATCACTAGTAGCTATGCACTCCAAGTAAGAACACTACAAGTAAAATATTGAATGTGTGGGTATATGTTGGGAGGCATAGGTATGTCAACATCAAATAGAATATAATTATACATATTCATTGTAATGAATTCAACTTTTTTTAATTTTGATAGTCATGTTAGGAAGAGGTAACCTTTACCATTAGGCCAACAAAGATTGTCAATAGTTTGGGGTTTGATAAGGTAGTTATCAACCAAAGTTGAATTCAATTCGATTATTGATTATTTGTACAACTATCAATAATTAAAAGAAAGCTCCAACAAAGATAAAAAATAAAGAATTAACAATTGTAAATCCAAGGGTAGCTACATCTAGAAGCTTCACAAAGTTTTGAGCGGGTGAATGGAGGTTTTAATAGTGAGGTAGTCTAGGGAGGCAACATTATTAAAAGGACAATTTTGAAGAGTCACTTTAGTCTAAATTAACTATATAAAATGCATGTGGAAACTAGGCAACAAAAATAAAAAAGTTACAACAAATACTTACTAAGAGTAGTTACAAACTACTAAATTTATTTATTTTAATATTGAAAATAATTACCAAGGCTTACAAAATGGACATTTTAAACATTTAATTTGGAGTTTGTTGAAAGAAGTTATGAATTATCAAAGTTTCCTATAGAACTATCTACAAATTGTTTCTCAAATTGTTTACCAAACTCTATCAAATTTATATTAAACTTCAAATTTTTTATGACTTCAAAAATTAAATCACTTTCAATTAAAACAATGGATATGGTGTCATAAAGCTCTTTCTAAAGGCTATAAGATAGATTCCTAAAAGTTCAATTTGGATTTTATTGAAGGAAGTTATGAGTTTTCAAAGTTTTGTCATCAATATATTGGTATATAGTTGGCACCAACTAGTGAGAATGACTCTACCACTTCCATATGGGAATCATTTTATAATGTTTTGGATGATGAACGATTTCTAAAGGAGCATTAGAGGTTTTGCAAAGGGTATTAACTCACCATTGAGGCCAACACTACACCTACTAAAAAAATAATGCACATTTTTGTAATTTTAACAAAAAAGAACAACATTTACTTTGAAATTAGTATTAAACTTATATTTTAAAATGTTATTATCGTTTGTTTGACCTTTCTTATACATTTTTTAAAAGATCATCATTTGATGATTTTCATGTGTTTAAAAACTTTTGTATTTTGTTTGATAGTTACCAACATTTTTTTGGCATTTTTTTCTTGTTTTCAAACTCTTTGTGGTTGATTTTATGGCCAAATTATATTGAAAAACTTATAGATATATTTGATCACTCCCACTATTTGTAGTACATACCTTTGTAGTAGAGTTTTGATTGAGTTTCATGCAAATGAATACTTGGTAATGTTTTTTTTTGCAAATGTTTCCATATTTTCAATTATTCTTTGTTACAAAAGCTTACATATTTATTTTATGGAAATATTCATCCTAGCTTTACAAATGTTGATTGAAATGGAGTAAATGGAATTTTTTTGGGGGCACAAATTAAAGGCATAGATAGGTAGTTCTATGAACTTTTTGAGTAAGGTAACATTTTTGTCTTTCACTCAACTATTTTGTGAAGGTGTGACCTATAGAGATGGAGATGGCTTGAGGAGGCATGCAGAAAAAATGTAGGAGCTATGGGAAAATATATACAAATGAAAGAAAAGAAAGAAGGCCTACGGAGGGGGTTAAGAGTTTTTTTTGCTCAATAAAATTTTCTTTTTTCCTTCATGAAGTTTCAAGTTTTATGTAGCTAAACTTTGTGTTTTTTTCTTATGGTTGAAATAAAACATGGGTAAGGTGATTGTGGGTGTTTAATGTTAGTAGGAATTAGTTTGAATGTTTTGTGGTGCATGTCAAGAAGCAAGTGGAATGAATGAGAGAAATAATTAAATGTTGAAATTAATAACAACTTGTTATAGTGATGATATTACAAAGTTTCAATTCCATTGTTTATTGCTACTATTTCTTTGGTGATTTTAATTATGTCAAACATGGGCTAGGACCCATTGTGATAACTTCTTGGTTATTCATTGAGAGGGTTAGAGAAATTAACCCACTTCTTTAACAAATTGTTAAATATATGTTTAACACAAGATCACAACCATGAACATGAATGTAAACATGAACACTAACATGATCATGAATGAGATGACGAGAATTGCAAAAGGGGGGGGGGGGAGGGACACATTTCCCCTTGTCACAAAAAAAGGGGAATGCAACATGTAAAAAAATGGGAATTAAACACA
>Ga0116231_10001370_pt1 | contig 49484 bp, 33 predicted proteins | sample S1TSphgellanicum_2_FD_89695 | JGI IMG/M metagenome (GOLD analysis project Ga0116231, IMG submission 89695) | Host-associated microbial communities from peat moss isolated from Minnesota, USA - S1T2_Fd - Sphagnum magellanicum MG | ecosystem: Host-associated > Plants > Peat moss > Unclassified...
AGTGCTAGAAGTCGGGATCGTGCCCCAAGTTCCAACCGCTTCCGCATCGCCGCATACTTGGACCCTCGAGTGGGTCCACGAGGAACTTGGGAGCGCGACACTCTACCAGCACGACGTAACTGGATGTCGTGGTGTTGACCCCCAACAACGACTTCAGAAAAGCCCGATGAACCACCTCTAACTGTTTGCGTGCCATGTGGTCTAACCATACTTCACACCCATAGTTAAGCACTGGTTTGACTAGTGCATCAAACAGTTGGCATTGTAATGCTGGGTCAAAGATGCGCAGCTTTGTGCATTTGCACTGCAATGCAAAAACTGCCTTTTTTCCTTGACATTGTTAACCACTATACTGCCGCTTGCATACCTTTTGTGCCGTGTAGCTCAACACCTAGGTACTTGAAAGAGTTTAGTTGTTCTATAGCCTCGCCCTCATACTGAAAAACCTAACACACAGACTTGCATGCTTCAAATACAACAACCTTGGTTTTCTTGGCATTCATAGTCAACTGACGCTCACAATAAAAAGCTTGCAAGACATCTAGTTGTTTTTGCAATCTAGCAGGAGTGTGTGACATGAGAGCTAAGTCGTTTGCATACAAAAGTAAGTGAACAACTAGCTGTCCCAACATTGGTGGTGTGTCACCCTCCAAAGCATTCAACCATTTCTCTAGGCCATTTATGAAGAGGCTAAATAGGAGCGGGCTGAGGGGGCATCCTTGCTTCACTCCAATGCGGCAGAAGAAAGTGGGCGTGAGCCCCTCCTCTGGATGGTGTAGGTAGGCCTGGTCTTGATGGTACATGGAGCGTAAGCATTCCAGTATCCGCCCACTGATGCCAAGTCCCTCTAGCACCTACCACAACAGGTCCCTTGGTACTATATCAAAGGCTTTTTTGAAGTCCACAAAACAAGTGTATAGCTTCTTTTTTTGAAATCTAGCTTGTTCGGTCAAAGTGCGAAGAATAAACAAGTTGTCTTAAAGTCCTTTCTGAAACCAGCCTGTCCCTTTGCGCATAAATCATTGGTTTCCATCCATTGATTGATGCGGGATTCAAGAATCATTACAAACACCTTGGCTAAGACTGGTCCTATTGTGATCCCCATGTAATTATCAAACTGATTACAGTCACCCCCTTTGTACAGTGCATGTATGATCCCAACAAAGAGTGATTCACAATAGCCCTCACACAGAATTTTGTTAAAAGCAATCAATAGTGGTTGCTGCAGGGCAACAACCGCATCCAAAAGGAACTCTGGTTTGATGCCATCAATGCTTGCAGCTTTGTGTCGTTTTAGTTTTTTGAACGCTTGCTGTACTTCAACTAGTGTGATGTCAACATTCAACTGTTCGCAATCAATACCATTGGGTGGAAAGGAGACCACCTAGGCTTGAATAATGGCACATGTCACAGCTTCTGCTGTGGCTGATGCCACCAGAGGCTGGAGCAGTTGCTGGAAGCCATCCCTGAGAGCTTCGCTAGTGATGCCATTGACACCCTCAACACGCTTATGGTACCGCTTCCAAAATGCTGCAAAATTCGTCTTTGTTAAACCACATGTTTAGCCTTGAGCACATCATAAGCACGTTTTTTCTTTTTGTACAACTATTTCATTTGCTTAAGTCTGACCTGCCTATCTGGGTGCGCATGTGACAATTTAACAAACTGGCTTTTGGTCTGGCGACATTCTGTGTCAAACCAAGGTTTATGGTTGTGCTTTATTGCTTTTCCTAAGGCCACTTGTCTATTTCCAAACACTTCTTCTGCAAATTATGTGATGCACTATTATAACAGATTGACTGTTGTTTGTACGTCAGATGCATCAAATACATTTGGGCTTGCCCAGACACTGATGTTATGTTGTACACTCTTGCTAAACTCGGTTGTTTTGGCAGTGTCATATTTGAAACGTGGTAGGTGTTTAATTGCCTTTTGCTAAACAGGAGGGGGTTGCCACTGTTATGTGATTGTAACTACCAATGGTCTATGATCAGAGTGCGCATTTTTGTGACATGAGTACTTTTCATCGCAGTTAACTTCTAAGCGCTTAACACCTTTTAATTGGTCAGTTGTCGTAAGAAAATAATCCACAGTGCTAAAACTTTTATTGGATAGGCATGTGTATTCCTCTAATATGTCTCCTGGTGTGCGGCCATTGAGGATGAACAACCCAGTAGTTCTACAGAGATCCAGGAACTCACGATGCCAGCCAGCCATGACGGTGTCGCGATTCTGGCGTTCCAGCATATCGTTGGGTAGGGTGTCCTCAATGGCCTGTGGCACCAGTAGCACATCTGCTAATTGACTGCAATCAATGAACTAAGTGTTTGTGCCTGTCCTTGCATTGAAATCCCCAACAAGAAGCACACCGCCTAAGCTCATGGCTTTTCCAACCTCTTGGCATATGTGTTCAAACAGGCTGCTGTCCGCATATGGCGAGCCTTGTGGAGCAACATATACTATGCACAGGAACAAAGGCCTTTGGAAAGCATTGCCCAAGCGCAGCCAAATCCTAATCCCATCCCTTGCAGTCTTCCAAAAAGCAGTACTATTTGCCCATGTTTCCTTGACTAGTACCGCAATGCCTCCACTGTGTTTTCGAACGACACCCTGTGGAGTCACAGGCTTGGCAACATCAAAACAGTAGAACTTTGATAAGACCGGGAATGTATCGCCCGGGAAGTGATGTGTTTCTGTCAAAGCAACAACGTCAACATGTTGAAATAGGTCAAGCAGATGTTCATGTGTTTCTAGCTTTGTGATAGCAGCCCCATGGATGTTTCACAGGCACACACACAAGTTTCTTTGGCCCACACCCCCCTATGTAGTAGGAGAGTTTACGACTTTGTGGTTGATGTAGAGATCGGCCCTACGCCAGTAGACCCGTTCGCCAGCCTCTTTGGCCTCCTTGAAAGTGGCCCAAGCAGCTCGTTTCTGGGCCTGCTGAGAAAACAATTTGGTATAAGAGTTCAGTGTTAAGCTTAATATTTATACCAAGGAGCCATCCTCCTAGCTACCCTAGTATAGAATGGTTGGTTCGTAGTTTGTTGCCTTTGAGCATTTCTTGGGTTCTAAATTCTGTGTTATGATGGCTTTCTAGTATATTTGTTTTAATTTCAATGCATTTTTCATTGATTGCTTGGGCTTAAGCTTGTCTCTGCCTTTCATTCAGATATCATACATGACATTCAAAAATGCAACATCCATAAAAGCTTGGTTGAACTTTCTTCAATACCAGTTTCATTATATACAACAGTTGGTATAATAGTATACATCCAACCTATACCAATATATCAAAGTTATCCATAAAGTCACTCTCTCTTTCACACCCTATCCCCTCTTTCAGTGGTATCTGCAAAGTAAGGAAATTTTATTAAATCTCAGATGAAATGCTGAAACTCAGCATTTAATGCACAAGATTCGAGAGTAATTATAATAATTGTACTGGTAGGAGTACTGAAAATATATGCAGCAGCAGTGGAGGCTATCAGGAAAAATGAAAGAGGGGATGAAACTCAGTTTACTACCAAAATTAGTGGAAAAACTAGTTTGGGTCCCAGTTATTTCGTTTTGTAAAATTTCATTCCCAGTTAAGCATTGGATGCCCTATTATGCCGAAACTGGCCATTCTCGCCCCCTAATCTCTTGATTTTACGGATAACTTTATCATAACCTTCTTTTCAGAGCTTTTGAGAATTAACAGATGGTAATTCATGTTTAGTCCAGAAATTTATGGTTCATATGTTATATAGATCAGGCTGGTATAGCAAATACATGAGGTTTGCACATACCATTAAGTGTGTATCATTCATCGTCCATAGCATTTTTTGGCAATTAGTGGTACATTTGTGCCAAGATTCAAAATGTAAAAAATGTATCCACATTTTCAGCTTTTGAGAAATTAACACCTACAAATTTGATGATTGAAAAATTTATACAATTATACATGTAGTGGATGATGTAATGATTCTTAGTCTTGCAATGTCACACAATTTTTTTCTTCATGTAATTTTTGGGGTAAAAGGCAAGTCTCAATCAAATTGGCTAACAACAAGCCTACTGTTCAAATTTCTTGGTTTGCTCCAGCACTTGACCACTATTCTAATTTCCTATAACCGGAAAAGGATCTCATACTTCCTTCTAGAAGAATAACCCAACCTGGCCTATTACCTGTTGAGAATAGTATTATGTCCTTTGAGCCACACTTAACACAGTGTACAACAAGATGAATAAATACTTGGAACTGGTTCTCAACAGGCATTCATGTTCATGTCAGTCCTTGTTTGAAAGAATTGTGCAATGTGGTACCTAGTCCACGTAAAAGGAAGTAATAAGTTCACATGATTCCAATTTCCATCATGTATGGGTATGAAAGGGAAATAAGGGTAGTTTTATTAACCAAGCACTTGCCCAGGACTAGAAGATGATAGGATGGAGCTCAAGTTTTGGCTCAAAAGCAAGAAGTCTTTTTTTGCCATAAACCTGCAACCAATATATATATATATCTATATATATATATATATATATATATACTTTTTATTTTTATTTTAAAACTTTGCTGCAGGTGGGTGTCTGTTGTCTGATTATAGCTGATAATGTGGCATGTTCAAAACTCTTATAACAGTTTCCTACTTTCTTTGAGGAAAGCCATTATTTATTTAGATTACCTCCATGGTTTATTGTCTAATCATCCATAAGGTAACCTCACCTTGTTAGTCTGACCTCATACATGCACTCACAATTACCAAACTAGGTACTCATAATAAAATTCACAGCAAAATGTCATTCCTCAAGTACAAAACTGAATGTGAATGCGAGGAACTTTGAAAACAGGAGACAGCAGGCAGCTCTCAATGCTCAAAGACTTGAGGCCAAGTCATAAATGAATTCTCAGAGTTAGCCCCATACTAACCACCTGCAATCCCCACCACCCTCACACCACCCTCACACCACCCTCATTGATGCAACCTTAATTTGGGCAATTGGACTCACCAGTTGGAGCGTGCCATTGTCTGATCAAAATGCCTCCCAAAACCACATGGCCATGCCGGGTCAGAAATTCATCTGAAAACTCATTAAACCCCAAGCAACCAAAAAAACAATTTGACAATGGCCTGGGCCCTACATAACTTTAAAAACAGTCAGATCCATGGGTACATTTCTATGATCTCCCACTCACCCATTTGCACTTTCCCCTCTCAAATAGTTGGGTCTTTTATGGAAAATGTTGAGCCAGTCGCACACTACACCACTATTCCAGTGGATTTCTCACTATTTTGCTGGGTCCCCCACCTCCCAATCTGGAGAGTCCTACCAGGACCAGCAAATCTTAGTCACTTTGCCTCAAAAGCCTATTGGACAAGTGCAAAAATATTGTGACTTGGTCCTCATCACATTAACTCTCATATTCTACTAAAGTGGGGTCAAGAAATAGTGAGGTGAACACTGAACATAGAAATCCATTTGCCATCATCTGACGAAATTAATTGCAGTTGCATAGTGGGTGAATAGAAGACAAGGAAAGCTAGGATAGAACTGCTCATCACCAATCACTACCCTATCACCAATCACTTCTTTAGATCTTCATCATCTGTGCTTCATTTTGAGCTATTTAAAATGTTATGGGAGCACTATCTCAAGCTCTAGAAACCATAGTTGAAGTGCAAATGAAGACGAGTAATGAAAAAATAGCAAGAAGAAAAATACGCTTTTCAACTCACAAGACACTTTTTTTTTTTCCTCTCCTTTGGACCTCTCCTACTTTCAAAGCTTCTAACTTTCTCATTTCTTATTCATTTTAAATGATTTAAAGTGCTATAGGAGTGCCACCTTCAGTTCTACAAATCATCTTGAAACTTTAATAGAAACAGAGCAATATACAAAGAATTTTTTGGGTGATAAGGTTTAAACTTTGTAGTGTTTGGTGGTTTGTTTTTCTGAGTTCTTGACCCTCTACTTTGGGGGGCCATAACTTTCTCCATTCTAATCCGTTATTGACGATTTTTAGTGTGCCACATGCTCCAATAGGAGGGGTTCAAGGTTTTTTTGGACACCAGAAACAATGGAGCCCTCCCCCTGGATCTGGCCTGTCCTCAGCGCTTAAGTGATCACTTGTGGGCTGTTCTACTGTTTGTGGTTTGGTGGTTTGTTCTTCTGAGGCTTTGAGGGGTTGAAACTTGAAACACCGAACAAAAGCTTTGTTGCCAACAACAAAATCTTACTGAGGTCAGGCAACAACAAGGCCTAGTCACCTCTACCACATGGCTACCAGTCCTTTCATAGGTCACGCACAGGTCAGTAACTGACCTAACGGTTTGGGTCTAGCAAGTTGCTACTGTTCAGAACCCAACTGTGTCCAACCCAACTGCGCTTTGTGAAATGTTTTGATTTCAACCAGGTTCCCCCCATTAATTCCTTTGACTTGGTTCACAACTTTCATCACAATGTGACAAAAACATGTGCTACCCTGATTGATAACAATGGAACCTTCTTTTGAGTTCATTAGATCACTAAATGTTTTTGGAACCCTGGTAAGGTCTAGGGTAGTACTACCTCAAGGCCCTACAAAGTGGCAAGGAACCAGGATGGAAGGGACTCGGAGTTCACGTGGGGTACTTTGATGACAGATAGCATGGTTTGACATTGGAGCCAACTTCATTGGTATTAGGTCTTTACGTTTAGTACTTGCCAGTGTTGTGGTCTTTGGATTTTCATAGAACCGGCGGTTCCAGATAGTTAACTTTGAAATATTTTCATAACCTCAGGTTTTTTTTCCCTTCTTCTTTTTGTGCATTTGTAGGAACTGACTGGTTTCAATTCTTACTTTTTTCTAGATTTTATGGAGCCGGCCGATTCTGGGGGTTTGGAATATTGGATGGCCAGTTATTTACGTGAAGTTTTTGGTAAAAACCTGACCGGGTACTTGAGGCGATTCTCAAGAAAAACCCTTGATCTGGTTGTAATCCATCAATTGTTAAGCTCTGGCCAACAAGTATTAAACCAGACTTTTGAACTGAATGCACCAATTACAAGAATCAGTTCATAGCCAAAGACCTTGTCTGGCTAAGTTCTTCCAATTATCAAACTAACCAAGGCCAGTTCTTTAAGTTGGCAAGATAAGTATTTCAGTTTTCCTTCAGTAATGCACTTACAACTTACACTACGGTTGAAATCAGCCATGCTTCAAGAACTAAATCAACCATGCCAAAAAAATGTTGTTTAGGGAGAAAAACCAGTCCTATAGAAAAATCACAAATTCAAAAATATTAAGCTAAGAAATGAGCAAGTACATGAATAAAAGCCTCAATGAACTCAAGTATATGGAGAAAAGGCTGAATAATCCAAAACCAACCATGGAGAAAAATCACAAATCTAGAAATAAATCAAGAAATGAGCAAGATAAAAAAAACTTAGATCTGCCACCATTTTGATGAAAGGAGGAACATCTATAAAAAGGAATATGAAAAACTGTAGTCAGAGAGATCAAAAAAAATTTCCTGCTCGACTTCATCTTAAAACTTTGCATGAAATTCTTTTGTTGACTCCAATTATGCTTTGCATGTGCTTGCAAGATCAGCAGGCTTGGTGTTGGATTGTCAGGCCAATTTTTGTTAATAAAAATGAGATGATCAAAATGGTCAATTTGCAAGTTGCATTTTCAAAGTTCAATGAGGACTCCATCAATTGAGAAGATTTGCTCCATATGGATTTGGCTCATGGGAATCCCAACAACTTTCTATGCCAACATAGCCATGGCTGGAAATTTGTGTTTGTTTACATGCCACTGAGATAACATGTACTTGTAGCTATACACATCAACATGGCACTGTTGAAATGTGTCAAGCTTTACATGCCACTGAGATAACATGTACTTGTAGCTATCCACATCAACATGGCACTATTGAAATGTGTCAAGCTCCAATGCCACAAGTTGGACAAGTGCTTCTACATTTTTTTTGGGTCTAAGAAGAATCTTCGTTCTTAAATCAAAGTGCTACACCTGAACTTCTTCATCACATACAAAAAGAATCAACATTTTGTAACATTGAATCAGCAATGGTAGCAACAACTGCTCATCATTTTGAACAACCAATGCATAAGCAACTTCACAACCTACATAATTAATCACCAATTGTAAACTCATGAACCTTGGATCTAAAATGAAAGCCAACATATTGTGACATCTCTTCTTATGAAATACATGCAAAAATGAAGGGAAAGGTTGTAAAACTTTTAGCATTTGGTGCTTCATGTGGATTGTAAGTTTTGCTAGTTATAAATCAAAAACATTTGGCTCTAGATCACCCATGTTATCAAGGATAACCACATTAACAACTTCATCATGAAACTCATGGGTCTTGGTGTTGATAAAATTCAACACTTCCCCGAGCCAATGCTTTACAACTCTTGTTTAACACACAACAACATCACAATGGGCAAGAGTATTTTCACCTTAGTATTGCATGTAGCCTACGTTTTTGGACACAAAACACAACTCTACAATACCATCAATTCTTGATTATAACATGGTGCAATTATTGTCTATTGCATCAATGCATAGATTAAACAAATAAAACACAATTAGCAAACTTACAATCAATAACAAATAAGTAGTTAGTAGAAATAGGTGCATAAGGTAAAGACATGGATGTGCAACCAACTATCTAAATTCAAGTGTTAGAAAAATTCATATTTATAGAAAATATAAATCCAACCATTAGAAAAAAAACATTGTTTTTCAATTGTCATCGATAACTAATTTTTAGTTGCATGCAACACATGTAATTGATCTTTTACTTAGTTGCAAATGACATCTAATTGCATGTGACATATTGTACATACGATGTACATACGATATGCTTGTACATTTTCATCCATTTATATATTACTATAGCAAGTTGCATATGTAACTAAATGGCAATCCCTTTTTTATGATACATGTTCATTTTTAAAATCAAGCATTTGACAACACATGGCATATAAATCCCATTTGCCATTTAATATTTTTAATTAATTAATCAAATCTATATTGTTTAATTTAAGGTTTATAAGATGTCAACAAATGGCACATAAGCAAGTAGTTAGGTAGATAAATAGGCCTAGGTAGATGGGTAGGGAGGGTTTAAATAGGTAAGTAAGCCTAGTCTAGATGGGTTAGTTTATATATATATATATATATATATAACTTTCTTCTTCTTTTTTTAAAATAAAATTTTGGGTTTAAACCTCTTTCATTGATTCATCTCAATTGCCCTTTACTTACTAAATTAATGTGCCTAGAGTTAAATAGTTTACACACTTCAAAATTATGACAAACTATACATAAACATTTAAATTGCATTCTAGTTGCAACATAGGATGTAATGAAGGCAAAGGAGGAAAGTAAAGATTCAAAAATCTTTGTACACATTGTTTTGTTGTTTTTAAAGCTAAAATTCAAGCTAAATTTGGTTTCAAAATGAGCAAAATATGCCTTTTGGAAATGAATAGGATTAGTGTTTGGTTTAAGGACATAAGAACAATTTGACTTTTGAAGTGCAAGCTCTTTGGTCATTGTTCCATTGTCTCTAAGCTTCAAAAGGCATACCCACAAATTTTTAAATCATTAAAGACAAACAAGAAATGAGGAAGATTATGAAGTTTGAAAGTAAGGGTTTTAATATTCTTTTCCTCAAAGTAGCTCATCTTCTTTTTGTTTTCTTTTGGTTGCTCTTTTATTTTTGGACTTCAAAGAATTATTGTAAACCTTCCATTGCCATACCCATGGGCATAAAAATCTTTCAAGAAGAACAAAAATCTACGGAAATCTAATAATAGGTGTGTGGTGGTAGCATAACATTCAATGATGGACATGTTTACCCTAATTACATCTTGCTATTACATATTAACTATCGGAAGAAGAAATCTTATCCTTTTCAACTACCCAAATTCATTAGGTTTTTAGTGAAATAGGACAAAATTCATTACTATGCAACTTGTATGGTTTTGTTAAAAAGGACTAGTCGATTAAAACATTTTTAATGAATTTTTTTTTAGTTGTTTTGGATAGTCATATATCGCACTCAATAATTTTTTATTTAAAAATTATTACATGGGTACATGGGGTCCCAAGTTAATATGTTGTGGAATAAAATGCCATGTTATCATACAAAAAATTTCCATTTTCTTTTTTGGATCATGGAATCACAAATTCTAATTTTTCATGGCATGCCATGACAAAATTACATGCCATGATTTTTTTTTTAATTTTTAATTTTGACATCATCCATCATGACATACATGTTCATTTTTATTAAAAAAATTGACATCATCTGTCATGATGTACATGTTTATTTTTATAAAAAAAATTGACATCATCCGTCATGATGTACATGTTCATTTTTATAAAAAAAATTGACATCATCACATGATGTACATGTTCATTTATTGCATTTATATGAGATAACATTGATGTACACACTCATCAAGGTTTGAACCTAAGACATCATGGAGGCACACCAAGGCCTTAACCATTTCAAAGTTTTATTACCAAAGAAAATAAAGTTTAAATTTATTATGTTTGCCATGGAATTGTTTAAGCAATTCAAATTTTAATGTATGGTTTTTTTTTTCAAAATTTATTCAAATGTTACAAATGAAAACACGATTTTGAAGCTTATTCAACAATATATTCAAAAAATATATTATAATTTATAAATATTAAATGATTTAAAAAAAACTTAAAATAGCATATCATGAATGAATTCACAAATCCATTTTCATTTAAATTGACTTACAATATCTATGAATTCGATGTGAATTTAAGAATATATTCATTAAGTCTTTAACAACATTATTTCCATTATGTAAAATATGTCCATTTTTGAAAAAAATTAAAATTTTATTTTCCCAAATATGATTAAGTACAAAATTTTTTTGTTGTTTTTGTGATGTTGCTAAAATGGTAATCATCCATAAGAAGATTTAGCCACCTTTGCTTATAGACAACTTTTTGGAGTTGGAAACTTGTTTTTAAATCCTTCAATATTATGGTTACATACTATAATTATTGTAAAAAATTAATAACATATATTTTTAATTTGATACAATTTGATTTGTTTCTCTCAAAAAATCTTTTGTTGATGTTGTTGCCCCTTTAAATTGGTAAAAATTGGCCACAGAAAAAAATAAAAATAAAAAATCAATATAACCATTTAATTCTCAATACAATATTTGTTGAGCAACATGAATCGTACATTGATACAAATGATTAATTACACAACTTGAAAAAAAATCATATATATATATATATATATATATATGATGTAAAAATATTTTTAAATTTCGTTTCTTTTGTAGAAGCAAAAGTAACATACTTTGGTAAAAGTTTGGCATTAAATGTTTGGAATTAAACTCCCTCCTCCAAAAAAATAATTTTAATAATTCCAACTTTAAACACAAAAACAATTTTAGCATCAAATTTATTTTTAAAAATTTAAGTTCAATCTTTGAAATCATTATAAATTTATCCATTTTTTTATAAAAAAATAAAATAAAATTAATGATGTAACTAAATTTTTTTTTTGTGTGGTGAATTTCCACCATTTTACAAGCATAAAAAGAGGCCATGAACATCAACAAAGGAGTTTTTAATTTTTAAAAAAAATATTTTGAATTTAAATTTTTTTAATGATATAGTTCTACAATGGGTTCTAAGACTTGTAGCCAAAATATAAAATTATTTAAGCAAATTTATATATCCATATACATGGTCATATAGTCAAAACATGGTTAAACAATAATAGTAAAAAGAAAATAATGATAATATAGAATAATAATAATAATAATAATAATAATAATAATAATAAATATAAATATAATATAGTTTAAGAAAATAATAATTTAAAATTTTAAAAATTAATCACTTTTTTAACATGGATTTTTTTCATATACCAAGAGAAAAAAATGGTAAAACAAGGGACTTTTTATGGGGTTTTTGGTTATTGCATCATGAACATTTGTAATAAAAAAAAAATCCACATTATGCCTAAAAAGATGAGGAAAAAAATACACTTTAATTTAGATAAATGTAAAAAAATTTTAATATATGAAAAAATTATAATTTAAAAGTTTACATCCTAGACTTTACATGCATGAACATTTGATCTGATCACTAACCCATTCAAATATAAATATGAAACTTGTTTAATTTTTACACATCTATTTCAAAAAATTATGGTGAGTGCAAAATGCAATTCATGAATAATGAATTTAACACATTCAAAGTGAATGGTTCAACTCACGTGCAAATGTTGATAATTCAAAAGACATGAAAAAATTCAAGTATAAATGTGAAGTATTAAATTGTTATGTGTGTTTCAATATATACTAGTAAATGCAATATGTAACATTTAAATAATGGTTTCAATAAGTTCAAACTAAATGATTCAATTCATGCAACAATGTTGACAGTTCAAAAAATGTGAAAAACTCATTAAACCATTCAAATATCAGTGCAAAGCATTGAGCTACATGTGCTTCAATATATTTTAATAACACTAGAAGAAATGTTATCCATTCTAACCATATTTTTGCGACTACTATGTGACTAATGTCCAAACCAACTTATTTTACAACAAACAATGTGTTAGTCCTATGTCTCCATGTAGTTACAACTTGTTATAATTGCATATGTAATTACAAGAAGGGTTGAACCAAATTCTAGTTGTAGATGCAACTACAATTTACAACTAATATGATTTTCATTGAAAATGTAAATGAAAAGTGAACAATGTCATCCAATTTTGATTGCATCCATTGATGGATGATAGTTGTTTTTGCAACTACAATAATATATTCTACCACATGTATAAAAAAAAACCACACATGACAAATTTTGTTATTTCAATTGGACTATTATTCCTTCAATGTATGCATCCATGGGTCTTGTTAACAATTATCCATGGGTCTTCCATGATATATTATTTAATAATTAATAGGTTGCTAGAAAAGGCTATTATAACATAATTGGTAAATTAAGCTAGGTAATTTAAATAGGTTATATTAAACTAAGTATGCCTATGTACATTGATAGCCTAGCCTAGCTTGCATATTTAATTAATTGACCTTAGTTATCCATAGGTAGTAGTAGGTTTGTTTACTAAGTGTAACTAATAGGTTGCTAGGTTTTGAACGTTAAACCTAGTTAGGGTAGGTGAACTAGGTAGGTAGTTGGTAGCTAGGATAGGTCATTAATTAATTGGTAAACTAGATAGTAAGTAGGATAGGTAGTAGGTACGTTAATTAGTTTATTGTGTGAAATATGTGACCATGTTTTCATATTAATTAATTAATTAAATAAGCTAGGTAGTGTGTAATAAGTTTGATAGGTACTAGTAGGTAGTTTAGTAAACTAAGTAAGAGGTATTTTATTTTGTGGATATGTCATAATGTTTTTGTATTAATTGATTAACTAATTAACTATGTTAAAAAATAATAATTAGGTAGGCTAGGTAGTAGATTGTAAGTAATAACCTAAGTAATATGTAATAAATAAGATAGGCACTAGTAGACCTATTAGGTAGGTAGGTTAAATTATAAATATTTTATTATGTGGATATATGACTTTTGAAATAATAATAATAAATTAAGTTGGTTAGGTAATAGATATTAGGTATGTAGCCTAGGTAATATTATAACTAATTAATAGGTAAGGTAGGTAGTAGGTAGTAAGTAACTAAATTAAGTAATAGGTATTTTATTGTGTGGATATGTCATAGTGTTTTTATTAATATGGTAGGTTAGTTTGTAAATAGTAAGTAGTAAGTAGGATAGGTAGTAAATAGTTTTGAAAAATAATAAATATTTTATTGTGTGGACATATGATAATATTTTTGTATGAGATAAAGGATGTGATAGTGTTGTAGTGTTGTAGTGTTTCCCTTTCATTAGAATTTATCCCATATCCTTTGTCTACAACTTCAAACTTGTAAAGTATATAAGTAGGTGAAGGAATGGACTAAATTCATGGTATGCGTTATAAACATAGTGCATGTGCCATTCGGGATGAGCCGGTCAAAAGGCTTGTCCTTGACAAAATAAATAGGATCTTACTTACTTACTTGGCTTATGTTAGGTAACCTATTCTACCTTAATTTAGCCTAGGATAGGTTAACTACTATAGTTTAGCCTAAGATAAGTTATAATTGAGTAATTATAATATTTAGTTATTATAATTATAATTTTAAAATATTTTAATTATTATATATCTTTTTTGAATGAATGGAAAATTGCCATGTGTTTTTGGCCATTCTTTTTTAAAATTACGACGTGGTTAAATCTTAACCACCCATCAATGGCACATTTGGTAGCATGCAACTATCCCAAATGTAGTTACAAATGTAGTCACAAATTGAAGTTCCATGTCATACTAAGTTTCATCCATGGCAATGGATGAGAAATTATGGCTTAACCATAAGGTTTATGACTACACTTTCAATTTCATGGCCATGTCATGCCTTTTGTAATTGACTATCTTTTGGCACTTATATTAAACAATTAGGTTATTTTTAGTCGCATGTGTCCATTACAATTATAAATGAGTCGCAAATTTAGTCATTGATTTTCAAATTTCTTCTAATGTGGGTAATGGTTTTAACATATTACATGTGAATGGTTTAACTCATATACATGTTGATAATTGAAAAGATGTGAAAAAAATCAGTAATTCATTTCAATATAAATGTGGGGTCTTGAATTGTTACATGTGTTATAATAAATTTTGGTGAATGTAAAATGCAACTCATGAGTGATAATTTCAACATGTTGAAAATTAATGTTAAAAATTAATGGTTCAATTCATGTACCATGTTGATAATTGAAGAAATGTCATTAACCCATTATAATGCATTGTGTAAATAAAATTAAAGGTTACTTAAAGGTTTCCACATTAGTAATTTGAAATTATCAAAAAAAAAAATAGGGCTCAAATTATACTCATAAATGAACAACATAGTGAATGTAAGAATTATGAACAATATTGACTATTCATTAGAGCAACAAGCCACTTGCAAATTTAAAATGACTAATTGTAGTTGAAATGTAGCCAAATTGGATAATAATAAAAATCTGTGGGGGTGAAAAAATACAAGATTTTTTCTTACAAGTGTATTAACTATTAGATCAATTATTCTTGATGTCATATACTAAATGATTGATTAAAATACCTATTATAAGTAATATTAACTAATAGATAATAAAATTATTAATATATTATTATAATTATTCAATTATAAAAATAAATAAATAATATTATTCATTATCCTACCTAGACCTAAACCTTATTAATTTAATAAATTAATATTTACTAATATTTCGCCTAGTTTAATAGCATGTGTGTTTAAGCTTCATGGCACCTACTACCTAAACATTGACCACATAGGCCAAATAACACTTAATTGATCTAGGCCTAGACCTAAAGCATGCCACATGGCACCTAGGTTATGCCTAGACATAGACCACATGACATTTTTTCCCAATTTTTTCCATTTTTTTTTTAATTTTACAAAAAAAATCCAATTATTTCCTTCTTTTTTATTTCCATAGTGTGAAAATATTATTGAAAAAACCATTGGTCAAGAAAACCATAAATTTGACCCCCCTCACCCTAAGACATTGAAAATTTGGATGACTAGGCCATTGGCGGCGGGGGGGGGGGGGCTTAAAATCATTTTATCAAAATTTTCTTTAATTTTTTAATGTTTATTTCCTCAAATTTACACTTTATAAAAATAAAATTAAAATGACTAAAAATCATTTAGATTTTAAATTTAGTTACACACATAACCTTATGTACTTGCATGCAACAACCAATTGTGTCTAGTTACAAATGTGCTAGTTGCAAATGACATAGTTTCTTTTAATGAACCATGGGAAAAAATTAGCTCATGAATTCCACCATGAATTGCAAAAGTTGTAGATTTTTGAATGGTTGGATCATATACCCAAATTATTAAACACTTACCATAGCAAGTGTAACATTTGTTTGGGTTTTTCATGTTTTAAAGTCATAATTTAATTTGATGTTGAAGTTGTAATATTTGGTTTATATAGTTTTATTTTGAGTATATCATGGGAACATGTGAATTAATTTCAAATTAATCCAATGAATAAAAAATTAAAAAAAACACTCATTAAACATTGTAACACTTGTTTTTAAGTAGTAAAAGGACTTGTAAATGGATTTCAATTTTTTTGAAAATGACATTTTTTTTGCCAAAATTTTAACATGAACCTTAATAAAATAGTGTGAAAAAAAATTTTGAATTTTTTTTTAAGAATATTTCAAGAATATTTTCTCAAAAGCAGTCACAAAAGCAAGTGAGGGTGGCTCATGTTGTCTTGTTTGCACCCACACACCTTTGGAAAATAAAAAATCAGCCATGGAAAAGAACTTTGACCCTAAAATTCACAAGGGGGTGGAGGTGGAACCTTGTACCCATGATAAACCACCAAAAAATCACAAGATTGGCCACAAAATAAATCACAAACAACCTAGGAAAAAATAACCAACCATGGAAAATTCACAAGGATATGGAGGCATAACTTTTGCCCATGGTAGGCCACTTGAAAAATCACAACACCAACCATGTAAAAAAATCACCACCACCTTTGAAAAAAATCAACCATGGAAATTAACCACTTTCACCTACTTTTCAATCGAACATTGAATTGGATTTAAATTATAAACTATTGTTGTTGTTTCTAAATGTTGTTACTGATTATTGTTACCTTGTATGGGGATCTAACAAAAAGATTTAAACTTTAAACTTCCAATGACAAAGCATAGAAACCTAAGGTCCCAATTTTAAATATGCACCTCATATTCACTAAGTTGTTTAATTTGCATAGGCTCAAACCTAATTTCACATGTGCCTTTTCCCATGTTTGCTTCACTTTGCCAAAAAAATTCAGCCATGTGATACATTTATGGACGTCGATTTGGGTAGATTTTATTAATGCATAATGTAATTTACAACACACCTTGCCATCACAAGTGGCATATTGACATATTTGGGATAGTGAATGATCAAAACAAGAACCATCAAACGGCTCAACCATGTTAAGGTCTCCACATGACATAATTGAATTGAAAATCATCACACGACTTGCAAATTGGAGCGTTCATCTTAGATGTAAACCAATGTAATCTTTGCTGTGAACTCAATTTATTAAGAATCACTTTTAAATTCATAGCCATGGTATGCCCATTCGTATCATGGGCCTCAAACAATTCAACATTGACATTTTTGGGTTCTTAGATAGTGGACAAAAAATTAACAACTATCAAAAACCCATTGTCAGCCCTTTCAACATCCAAAGATTGAAAGTGCATGTGGCTAACAAACATTCAACAAAAATAAGTTGCACAATGTATGTTTTCAAGGTCTTTTACACCAATGCAAAAAAAAAAATCTTCAATAAAATTTTTCCTGTAAAGGAAGTTTAATACCCTAAGGCACAACTAAAGAACCAATATATGGAACCAAACATTTTCAACAATCTTTAATGGCAAAAAGCCTTTAGTTACAATTAACATGCATCTTTCAAGAAACCCTTTTTTGTCTCATAGTCTTTTAAAAACAAATGTGAAGAAGAAACACATCCCAAAATGGCACTTGGGGTTACATTTTGTCATTTAATATTTGGTTTTTAATCAAAAGGAGCTTAAGGACAAACATGCACTACAAGAAATCATAGCTTTTCAGAAGGTCAATTTGACTAAAATGTTCACATTGACCAAAGGGTATGTCCATTTTGACTAAAGGTTTGGGGCATGAAAACCACATGTGTTATATTTGACCAATACATTTGACTAAAGTGACCCTTAGTCAAATTTACCATTATGATTTGACATTTAATCAAATGAGCCATTTCATTTCATAACTTAACTTACTTGTTAACCAGGTAAGTTACCTATCTAACCTAACATAATTAGTAGGTTAAACTAGGCCTAAACTACCTATTTACCTAACATAATTAATAGAATAAGCTACTTGTTAAGTAATAACCTAACTAGTAACCTAGCTAGGTAGCTTAGCCTAGACCTACGTAATAGGTTACCTAAAACATACCCTAAGACTATTAAGTAACCTATAACTAAGTAGTGTACGTTTTTTAGATAGGTATCTTAAATGACCTAAACTTATTAGGTAGACCTATTAACCATGTAGGTAGCTTATTAGCCTAGGCCTACTAGGTATAAAATAACATAGACCACCTAAGCTTAGTAGGTAGATGATTTATCCTATTGATTAGGTAAGTAACCTAAGCCACCTAGGCCTACAAGGTGGGTAGCCTAACCTAGGCCATTTAAGCCTATTAAATAAGTAGCTTAACCTAGGCTATGCATAAACCTAGGTCTACTTGGTAGTTACATATATAGTGTAGGCCACCTAGACCTACAAGGTAAATAACCTAACCTAGGCCACTCGGGCCTACTAGGTAAGTAGCCTAACTTAGGCTATTGAAGTCTACTTGGTAACTACGTATGTAGTGTAGGGCACTTAGGACTACAAGGTAGGTAACCTAATTTAAGCTACTTAGGCCTACTAGGTATGTAGTTTAGCTTAGGCCACCTATGCCTACAAGGTAGGTAGCTTAACCTAGGCCACTTAGGCCTATTAGGTATGTAGCTTGACTTAGGCCACCTAGCCTTGCAAGGTAGGTAGTTTAACTTAAGGCACCTAGGTTTATTAGGTAGGTACATAACCTAATCTAGGCTACCCAAGCCTACTAGGTAGGTACATAGTTTAACCTAGGCTACCTATGTAAATACATAGCCTAAATTAGGCCTAGGTAGCTTAGGTTAGCCTAACCTAACCATACCAAGTAGGTACATAGCTTAACTTAGGCTACCTAGGCCACCTAGGCATATTAGGCAGGTACATAGCCTAACCTAAGCTACCTAAGCCACCTAGGCTACTATGTAGGTAGCCTAGCTTATTAAGTAGGTAATACATAAAATAATTCAAGTTCATTTAGTGCAATATGTTGAAAAAAAACTCATGAAAATTTATTACAATATGTTGGTCCAAAATCATGTTCATTAGAATTATGTTGTTCAAAAATATCATCATTTTATGGGGTGGTGGTGTAATGGTTAATGACTTGGCTCCTCAATGTGGAGGTGAGGAGTTCAAATCTTGACACTTGCAACTTAAGCTACATTGGCTACTTAGGTGACCTAATTAAATAGTTTAGATGGTTAAACTAGGTGGTCTAACCTAGGCCTAGGACATAGGATTGGTAGGTAAATGAATAATTTTTTAACATTCTGCTACTTTAGAATATTCACAATGTTCAAGTTATTATATCCTTCGAATCATGCACAAACACAAGCATTAAACTAAGGTTACATGTTAACATTGTTAGTTTGTGCACATGAAATTTCCATCGCAGTTATAGCAAGGATGTGGAATGAAATCAAATGGTCAGGAAGAGAGTGACAATCAAAGCACATAGTTGGAAGTTGAAAGCAATGAACTTTAACACAAGCCTACAACAACTTGCAATGCATAACAAAGCTTCAACTTTGTGATAAGATGAAGATAGAAGAAAAGCACACAACTTGACTAAAAGTTTTAAAATAAGAGGAAGAAAAAAAAATGTGCAACACAACAAAAGATTTTCTCATCTTTGTTGAAATTTGAGCAAGAATCCCCATTTGCCGTACACAGAAACTTTATGAATACTCTTTGTTAGGAGAAATGTGACATTGGATGTCAATTATGAGTTATGATGTCACATTCAAACTTCTAACAAAATTGCATAATGCACTCACTTTCTCCATCACACTACAACTACAACATCACACTCAAGCAATTTTTAAAGTCCTACCTTTTTTCACAAAAACCTTTGGTTCTTCAATTCTATTGCTTTGGATTTCTGTCAAATACCCTCGTCAACATTCTGATATTAATAAATGCTGGAACATTGTCCCCAAAGGTTGCAAATTGGCTTCCCAAATTGGATGGTATCATTTTTTCAGCCTTGGGGGCCCATACAAGGCCATAAAGTTGAGCATTTATTAGTAGCTTGGGCAGATTGAAAATATTTTTTCCTATTAGCCTTGACTCCTAGTGTAAAGCCCTTGAGACCAATTTCAACTTTTACACAAATAGGAATTCTTGATTTGGGTTGAACATCAGCCCCGACTCCTAGTGTAAAGCTGGCCTTACTACAAGGCAGAAATGTAGCCAACCCAGTAAGAAATTTGGCGTGTCTAATATTCTCCTCAATCCAATAGCAAGCTGTGGGATAGGGTGGTTGGGTTTGTTCTCTTGAAATCTCAGGGTGCATTGATTGTGGGTTTCAGGGGGTAGGGGTGAGGGGGCTGGCCTAAAACTAACTCCTAACCGTTTTTGGGATAATGCCTGGCAGGGCAGCAGCAAAAACCATGCTTGTTGATGGGTGCAAAACATGGGCACCACAAGGATCCCTCTTTTTCAATGCATGGTTTTTTCCTATGCCCGTCCTGTTACTATCCCAAGATCGGTTGGGAGTTAGTTGCACTGAGAGACTGGGGCAAGGACAGGGGTATGTTACTTTGCAAAGATCAACCCCTGGTACCATGGCAAAAACAAATGTTGAGCGGATACCCGGGTTAGAACCATTGGTGTCAGTTCTGACTAATACAAACTAGACCAGAATCAGGTCTGATTTTTGGAATCAGTTCTGGAATTGGAACCTTTCAAGAATAGGACATGAAATCAGGCTCTCGGTTCTATTTATGTATGAAACAGGATTCAGAATCAAGATTTTTGGGTAATATGTTAATTATGTTATTCAGTTTAGTTATGTTCTCAGATTTTTGTTGTTGGTTCCCATTGTTAGTTTTCCTGCATTTGCCCTTTCCGGCCTTGCTTCATACTTTGTCTCAAAGTTCCCATATCTAAATTCCAAACTCTCATTCCTTACCTAGTGTGTAAATAGGGGAAGGAGAGGTGAACTAATGAACTAGATAGTGGAGAATCAAAGTCGTTGTAACTTGTGTTGGGCAATTCTTTATTCTTATGAAAGAATAAGAATATCTAATTTTGAAAATCAGAACCATTCCAGTTCTAGTTCCACACAGAAGTGAAATCACAAATGCAGGTCTAGTTCTTCAAAGAATTAAATTCCAGCTTTGATTTTGGTTCTGGTTTTGAAAATTAAGCTTGGTTCTGGTTTGGTTCCAGGTAACCAAAACTGGAATCAGCAGTTACAACTTGATGATCTCTTATTCGCTCTCAGTTCTAATTTTCTTTTCCAAAATCTCATTTTCAATTCCACCTATAAATGGAATAAAAAACCTTGTTTCAGGTTTGGTTCTTCAAAAATATAAACTCCAATTCCAATTCTTGAATCAATGACAAAATCAGACTTCGTTTCTGTTCAATTTTTACTAACTGAAGTCGATGATTCTAACCCTCCAAACTAGGTAAGCACCCAACACTAAGTGTAACCCTACCAAAGGCATTATGACAATTTTTCTTATCAAAGCTCTTGTTATTGAGACTTGGTAAAAAGGAATTGAAAAGGGCACTTGACATTTGAGACATCAATACATGTTCTTATTAGGGAATTATTGTTAATAGTCAATACCATTTGGAGGTCTTTGGGAGACAAAATTTATACCATTTTTTTCTTATCATGTGGTTGGGTGATTACTACAGATATTGAGTTACATCTATGTTGTATGCCAATTTTCACTGGATCACATGTAATACCAAATTTTGATCAAATACATATTTTTTTAGTAGTCTCATATTTTTCTTTTTCTTGTTCTTCCACTTTCTACAGAACTTTGAGCATATTTCAACAATATGCAACAATATGCATATTCAAGTCAAATTGCTATTTGGTTAAGAGTTCATAATGATGGAAATTTGTGATGTACAGGATGTGATCTAGGCCTTTAAACCATCCCTTGGAAGGGTGATTTGTATATAAAATGAATTGCAAAAAAGTATAAGGTTTATTCAATCTTGGAATTGAATCTTGTAATAGTAGATAATAAATTATTATATAAATGCAAATTGTGGGATACTATAATCTATGAATAAGTTGTATGTCATGAATCAATACAATAAAAATACTGAAAGTGATCTTGAAAAACCAGTTTTGAATCATGTGTCATCCGCCTACATTGGCCCACATGAAGTATTGATTGATTCATAAATGATATATTTGGTTATAATGCCATTGTATGCAAAATAATCAAAACTTTCATTCTTGTCTAAATGTCAAGTCCTTGATGCAATAAAGGTGTATATAAGGAAGTTCTTCTCTTTCTCACAAGTTCTTTTGCTTGCATGCTTGTAAGCAAGCTAGACATTAATGTCAGGCGGATATCACCCAGATCAATAATCATCATATTGGTTCTCATTAAGTGAGATCTGACTGCATTTGATACTCAAGTGAGGTCAAAGGCAAGATTAGGTCTGGTTCTCAAGCTGGGGATACTCAAGCTTTGAGGTCTAGAGCCTGGTAAGTAAGTAAGCCTGAAAGATTAAAGACCTATTCATAGATAGGTTTTCCAAGGATTTGAACTCAAACCTCCTAAAGCTAAAAACCTTCAACCATTAAATCATGAGCACTCATGTTTGAAGGATGTGGCAAAACCTTTTTATTTAGTGTTTATACATGTTGATGGCCATCTACATGTATAAACTTTAAATAAACCATTTCATGGATCTCTCATACACATGAGAGCTCATGATCTAGAGGTTAAAACCAATGTTGTGTGGTTCTTTAAATTTTTAAAGAACAATCAATTTTAGTTTTAAAACTATTCTCAAATCAAAGAAATATCAACTTCAGTTTTTAGAAGAAAAAAAATCGAAATCAAACAACTGTGAGTTATTTCAAAAACCTTAATAAAAGCAATTTTCATGAAAGAAATGACAAATAATCATTGTTTTCTCTAAAAACCCACTAGTTCTTTGACTTTTTCATCTTTTAAGAACAATATTTATATACCAAAAACAAATTCTTTAAAAGTTTTGAAAATTGATAGTTAAGTGTGTGTATACACCAATGTTAAGTAATGTTCCCATTGGTAAAATAATCATTGGTTCCAATCCTTACGGCAATTTTGAAGAACCAACCCAATTCTTAAATTATTATTTTTCATATTTTAAAAAACCTACCACAGTTTCAGCTTTTGATTTTTTAAATTTGTAAGTTTATTTCAAATAGGTGATTTTCACAAAGTCAATAATAGGTGGTTATTTTAAGCAATTTTCTTAAGTCAATTATCAATTTTTTTAATAAAATAAGAATGAAAAAGACCTAATGAATTGAAACAAATGAAAAAATTAATAAAAATTGATGAAAATGAACACATGTTGTTTTCATCATACTTCTAGAATCTCATCTTGTACAAAGGCATCTCTAATTTTTTGCAGATTTTTTTCTAGATCAATATCTCTTTCAATTAACTCCATCGAGTTAGATGGAAAAGTACAACTAACCCTCAGCTCATTAAGCCAATTCTTGCTCACAAATATCAACTTTTTAAAAAAGTTAATTTGCAAGCAATATTTGTTTAGATCCTACACAAAAAGAATTTATAATAATTAATATTTTTAATATTAATTAATTAAAAAACAGGAAATGCAATGATATAAAATCCCAAAAAGCCAAAAACAACCAATTTTTTTTTAAATAGTTAGAAAAAAACATGATCAAACAAAAAAAAAATTGTAAAAAGTTAATAGAAGTTCCAAGCTTGGAGCTTGAAACTCAACTACAATGTTGAAAATCAAACCAAACCATCAATTAGAAAATGCAAAAAACATTACAACAAATAACATACAATGCAAGAAACATATAGAAATTTAAAGCAGAAAGTTACCTTGGAAGCTTGGTTGTTGTTGCTATCCATAAACATGTTGGCCAGAATTGGCTTGAATTCTAACAAAATGTTCCTTAGAGGATCCATGAGAGATATCTAGGGTGTTTTAACATTTTTGAGCATTTTTAAGCCCTTTTGTCTCCATCATGTCAATGAGCCTTTTTGGGTTGTGAGCAAAATATGCATGGTAACTCTATAGCAAATCTTCAACGCTATTATTATTCCCAAGGTAGACAATGTCTTGAATGCAAAATCACATTTATGAGCCATGCAATGAACCCCAATTGAATAAGGTGCATAATTTGTGTTTATTTACTTAATGACCCCAATTTTAATACCTTGAAATGTACTTACCCCACATTTAAACAAAGTGTAAATCTCAAACCATTTACATGCACAACACTAATGTGTACTCCATGCATTTGGATTACATTGGAAGTTGTGAAATGCACATGACCAGCTTTAAACACTTTAAAATCAAATAACAAATGATCAAAATATTAATTAAGGGGGTGCAAAATCCATAATGGAGTGTGAATTGCATGCACAATAATTGAGAATATTGCCAGGTGTAAGCTTTGTCAATGCATTGCATGCATATTCCACCACCAATGGTTTTGGTGGTCCTATGGATGGTTGTTCACATGCCTACACCACTACTTTGTCTACCACTATGGCATAGAGGTTAAAAATTTAAGCTACAATGCTTTGATGAATAAGTGCATGACATAGTTATTAAGTACTAACATAACATTGCTACAAATAATGTGTTGCATTTTTCATCCAAGTTCAAGATGTGAACTTTAGTTGCAAAGGAATAAAAATGTCTCAAATCAATGTGGTTGCATTTCCATTGCACACCATTTTAGTCTATATCTCCTAATGTACATATGTTAAATAATCAATATTGGTCCATGCACATATCAATTCTACTAATGAATTATTCTAGTGGAATTGAAATGCTAACGATCATTATTGGAGAACTCCAAACATGATTGAATTAAGGATTGACCACTAGTTGATCCAAAACAATTAATTAGGTTTGACCCATATATTTAAGTCCACATCCCTATATACACTATGTTGTACATTCTAGATAATAGATATTCACTAGCTAGAATCCACTAAACCAAAGTTCACTACATTTTCCTAAGTTTCCACTAAACATTAGTGCATTAGTAATGGACTACACTAAAATTAATTGAACTATTTTTAATTCCACTGGAATCCATTATACATATTATTGTAAGTAATATTTTGGTACTAATAGTGAATATGTTAGTTCACAAGTGACACGGTCCCAAACTCCTTGATAGATTCGAATGTAGGTCTAAGGTGAAAACAACGAAAAAATAAGGAGTCGGGACACGCTCCCTAGCTCGCAACATTTTGGGGGTAGAGGGCCATGCCGGAGTTCCGGGATGGGGACTAGGAAGAGTGACAATATCAATTATTCACACGAACCTGCACAAACCAAACAACAAGTTGGTTAGTGCGTAGTTTGAGCATTTTTGGTGCACGAACGAGCCATAGGCAAACTCGGATTCACAAGACTCACCACAACCCAGACTTGGGAAAAACCACCTCCTTCCCCCTTATAATATACTCTATGCCTAGCCATGGGGCTAGCACCCAAATGGCATTTTGTCCTGGGACTTTCAAGCAAAAGTCCCAAATTTTTTGAAATTAGGTTTCCAATAACTTTGGAGGCCCATAACTTCGTGTGTAAACCTCATATTAAGGTGAGGTATAAAGCAAAGTTGTAACGCTCATCAAGAGCTTTTCAACGATATATGGCACACCACTTGCACACATGGAAATTGGGGCGATTTCTAACTTTTAATGGTCAGAAGTCAAATTGACAATTCGACTCCCGGCCCTACTTTTGGCCATAACTTATGTTTTAAGTATCCAAATGGGTCATGTAAGCCCATTTTAAACATTTACGTTCCAAATTTTTTTCAATGATATAAGGAACTTCTCAATCCAATGAGTTTTGACCTTGTAATTACCCTCTGAAGATTCGAGAGTCCATTGGGACTCCAATTCCCAAAGTGAGAGCTCATTTGAGAATGTGGAGGTTCATTCCCTCACACTCTCTTACATTCTCGGGAACATGAAATGTGACTCCTGGGCTCATTCTTGGCCCTCACCTTCGCAAGCCCTTGCTTTGGTTACAAGCCCAAGGTTAAGGTTGTGACAACAAGAATGGTTTTCAATGGAGTGGGTTGGCGCATAGTGGATTATCGGTGGGGTTTTTCCCAAGCATTCTAAATCATTAACACTTCCACTTTGGTGGAATTGTCTATTTCCAATAGAACTTGGATGGAATGTTGGGTGGATTGGGGACAAGTTCTATAATAATGAATCAAAGAGAAATGGGATGCAAATTGGTATAAAAGGTATTAAAAATCTAATTATAACTATGGTGTTGAAAAAAACTTTGAAAAGACAAATTCAAAAAGACACATTTCCATCCCTCTTTATGAATTTTTTTCAAACATTGATATTTTAAATCCACTATTTTTGGTGGAAGAACAACTTGCATGGGCATTTTTTGACAATAGACAATAGAATATAAACATCATAAATCATAAATAGACTTTTAATATTTGAGGTGCTAATGACCTTAAAAACATCACCTCAACATATTTTCAAATATATTATATTTTAACTTTATTATGTGTTATTTTATATAATCTTGACACAAACATCAATTTATGAAATTTGTGAATAATTTAGACAACACCTATGTGCAAATGTATTTATCTTTGACTCATTAATGCAAGATATTTGAACTTTCATGCAAATCATAAAGATGGATTACATCATTGAATTGGAGTTACATTATTCTCCTTTATTAAATTCATGAATAGAAAATACAAAGAAAATGTATTTAAATATATGTTTTTCCTTGTCACATTTTGGTCCATTCAACTTTACCTTTACGTGCATCATGTATGAAAACATTCAATGTCCACCACTTAAGGAGATAATAAATGGCTCAACCAAATACATTCTAAATTACAATTAACTTAAATTCTAAATCTATTTCCTAACACGAAGGCTTGAAGAGCTATTGGAGTGATTAGAAATAGACAATGTATTAGAACCTTGACTTGAGTTTGGAGTGTTTGCATCTATTAATTGAAGCATTTCCAACTCTTGAACCCCAACACGTCCAAATTCACTTGACATGTTTCTTCTACCTTCACTCCATTGATAATCGCGTCCTTTGATTTGATGTAAAACCTCTGTCACTTGCTTCATGGAAGGTCGATCATCTCCTTTGAATGCCAAACAATGCATTGCCAGAATGGCAACTTTCTCAATTTCTTGTAAAGTTGTTTCCATTTCTTCAGAATTTGATGATAACAACTTGGGGTCTACAATTGCCTCTAAATTACCATCCTTGATTTGAGGAATACACATGGCTACTAAGCTCATTTCACTTTGATCATGATTGAAGTTCATAGGAGGTTGTGAGGTTATCAATTCTAACAAAATGACTCCAAAGCTATAAACATCACTTTTGTCAGTTAATTGGTATGATAGGAAGTACTCAGGGTCCCAATAGCCCGGTGTTCCTTGCGCTGCTGTTGAAACATGGGTTGCACCTAATGGGATCAATTTTGATATTCCAAAATCTGATACTTTGACACCATAGTTACTGTCCAATAAAATGTTTGTTGACTTTACATCCCTATGATATATGGGTGGATTTGCTTCTGAATGAAGATAACTAATGGCTTCTGCAATTTCAATTGCAATTTGCATGCGTTTGAGCCAAGTTAAGTGTCCAAGTTCACTAGATTTTTCACCTTGCAAATGTTCGCTAAGGTTTCCATTTGAAACATATTCAAACACAAGCATTGGTACTTCTGTCTCCAAGCAGCATCCATAAAGATGGACAAGGTTACGATGATTCACCTGGGATAACAAGGCCACTTCATTTAAAAATTGTTGTGCGCCACTTGTGTCTAGTCTATTTGTCCTTTTCACTGCCACAATCAATCCACTTTCCATTGTGCCTTTATAAACTGTGCCAAATCCTCCAACACCAAGCTTTTGGTCATCAGAAAACCCGTTTGTTGCTTTTTCTAGCTCTTTCAAAGAAAACAAAGTTGTTGTATTTGATTCACCATCAGTTAATGAGGTGAAAAAGTCTTGAAGCTTCCCCAAGGCTTCGAAATTTCTTCGAGCAAATTGTTTATGTTTCCTTCTTCTTTTGATACAACACAACAAGGCCAATAGAACACCTCCGAGCCCCAAAAGCATAGCTACTATTACCGGTAGTCCTGGGATCAAAATGCATTACAAGCATCTTTAGTTGCAACCCATTACAACAATTACATAACAAAACAAAATTGGTTATTGGCAGCAATCAAAGTTAGAAAAGATCATGATTCACAATGAAACCTCAAAGTCAAGACTAAAAGGATTGATTAAAATGTTGGTTCTAGTATTGGACAACTTTACAACAAAGATCTATTACTCATGGTTCAGACTTGATGAACAAAGTTTATGATTCTCAACAATCATGTTTGGGTATGTACTTTGATCCATCATGGAAGGATTGTAATTGTCTCATGTGGATGGAATTAGATTTGAGTCAAACTCTCAAGGTTGACAATTATCTTTCAATGCTTGCACTCTTGCATCCAAAGATTATATACATAGTCTTTAGTCATCAAATGACACTAAATGTTGAAAACCTTCAAGGGTATTACACAATAGAAATCATACAACTGTTTAGATAGTAGGCAGTAGGTAGCATTGTGAAATACCTGCAACTAGTAAAAGGTTACGTTTCCTAATAGATTGACATCCTGTCCCATCACGAGAGCCATCACCAGATAATCCGTTGGTGCAATTACAATAGTAACCTCCCGTGGTGTTGGTACAAACTGCATTTGGAGAACAATTATTCAATGTGGAGTTCAAGCATTTATTGATTTCTGCAGCTGCAAGAAACAAATTTTTATTTGTCAATATATCACTTTATATAAACTTATATGTTGACCACATCTTTCAGACAAAGTTTACTAGATGGGATGCCCAAGTCAGAGTCACAATGACACCAGCATAATAACTTATTCAACATTAGGAGCTTACCAATACATGAAGATCCATTTGTGTAGCCATCACCAATGAAGCCTGTGGTGCAATTACAATAGTAACTTCCAATGGTGTTTATACAATTTGCATTTGTTGAACAATTGTTCAATGTTGAGTTCAAGCACTCATTGATATCTACAGATCAAAGCAAGTGTGGAGAACATTTTTAGTCAAAGGATATGCATGCTGACTTGACAACGTTGATTAACAATCTACTTAGTTCTCAGACTTGCACAAACTATTTCATATAAGCAAGACTGAGCTAAGAATTGCACACATTGGTCGATGGAGAGCAATAAACGAGGACTTCAAAGAAGACCAAAGACAATTTGTTTGAAACATGCGGCATTCTTGTTTCGGCCATCACTTTAGGTAATCTTCACACAAAACTATCAGATGTCCGCTCGTCCCTTCTACGCCCTGGTTAGAATCTTGATTTGCAAGGTCTCGAATAATGGTCTTCTAGACATCGCCAAAACGCAAAAGTATGAAATTCTAAGTAGGACACTAATAGCAAGAGCTCTTTAGGTCATGCTTACCGTGACATCCGGTTCCGTTCGCGTATCCATCCCCATAGTAACCAGCATTGCACGCACATGTGTACCCTGTCAGAGCTGAGAATTGAGCATCGTGGCAGGTTGCCGTCGCAGCGCAAGAATAGTTACCCAGCGTTGTCGCGTTTTGGCAACTCGGTCCAGGAATGGCCCATCCCAACTGAACTCCCCATTCTCCCCATTGTGGTCCCGATTCATAAGTAGGAGGGTAGATCACGCTGGCCCATCCACAGTAACCTCCTCCATAAATCGTGATGTCGCGCACACCACTATTGGGAAATAGTTGTGTACAGCACTCATAGTTGTGGCAGTAGGCTATTTCATTTTGGCTGGTATAATCACATCCAATTTGGCATTTGCCAACATCTTTACCATCACCAAATAAGTGTCCCCATCCTTCGCACTGCACTGCAAATAAATTATTCTGCGACGTAAAAACATATGGCGCTGAATCTGGACCTAGACAAGCGCTTGTGGTTGCATAATTTCCGGAATCGATGGTTGAAGCACAGGAGGCTGCTACAAGCTTAGTCGCGTTGATGATGAGTGTATTGGCTGAGATGTTTGTGACCTGATAAAAGTTGCCAGAGGGACCACAGGCCGGTGCAAGCAGCAGCGCTGGATTTGCTGAGAAATCTGACCCCGGATCACTAGTGCAGTTCAAAGAAAACTCCGGCAGGCCACATCCCGGACCGGTGCCAAATGGATACGGAATTGCGACGTTCCCACACTGTGATAAGCAGCTATTTCTTGTGCCTTGAAGACTTCTTGTGAGCACTGCAGGCAAAGAAGCCACAACCAAGAACACAACAAACAAGTTAGCACGCCCAAGTGCTCTCGTGTGCTGAATTTTTTTATGATCCCTCAAATCACTGCTAAATAAAACTACCATTACACCTTGACTGCAAGCCATCACTGAGGTCAGAAACATAACCGATCCTCAATCCAAAACTGCTTCTAACCCAATCAAAGAATGATCATCTATATGAACACCATGTCAGACAAAACCAGCAAGCCTTCTCCCATCGATCCAACAAGCAAGCCTTCTACCATCGATCCAACAAGCAAGCCTTCTCCCATAAGTGTGACAAAGTCAAATTGATGGAATACCGTCTGATCGCTTACTTTTCCAAGGTGTGCCTAACTCCACTTTGCCAAATCTCAAAGTCCACAATGCCCAATAAGTCCACTTTGCCAACTCGCAAAGTCCAAAATGCCCAATTGCCATGTTCACTTCACCTTGTGACGTGCCACATGCACTACCCAAATGAGGTTCAAGCTGCCCACAAATTCTTTTAACTCTGGGAACTCCAATGCCTGGATTTTTTTTTCCAGTCTCTCAAAACTTCTACCCCACAAAATCAGGCCGCTGCTGATTTGTTTTTCACAGACTGCGAAGGGCACCCCACTCCCCCTCTTTTCCTTCCTGCTCTCTCCATTTACTGATTTATTTTTGACTTGATGGCTCTTTGAAGCTGGAGAGGAGCCCTTCAAATTTCAAACTACCCTCTAAATTGATCAGCGTGTGATATATCTCCTTAGCAAAATCCTTTCCAAGGAGTATGTAAATGGACATTGGTCTCATTGCTGAAGGCCATGATGTCCATGGATGTCCCTAGCCAAGGGATGTCCCTTCTACCAACAATGATTACATGGGTGAGATTTATTCATGAAAGTTCATATTTTCATCCATAAAGTTTTGTTCATAAATTTTCATCTACAAATTTTTCATCCATTAAAAATTTTATGTGATATTCATTGACGTGCATCTATGGAGTTTGAAAAACTTTTAACGCCAAAGAAAAGTGAATGAATCACAGGTCATGGATGAAATAAGATTATCGATGAACATTTTTTTCTGGATGAAATTTGTTTTATCTTAAATTTTCATGATTTTTCAGATTGCTTCAAGTCCACATCATCCATAAAATTAGGTGCAACGAGGACATGAAAGTAAGACTTTCAATTTGCTCTCAATATGTTCAAAACATATTTTATAGGGTACTTCAAATTTTGAAATAGCTCCTCTCAAGCTTCAAAAGCCATCAAGTCAACAGAAACCCAAAAATCAAAAAGAGGACGAAAAGGGCGTTAGGGGGATACCGGATGGTGACGTTCCCACACTGTGACGAGCAGCTATTGTTAGTGCCTTGAAGACTACTGATCAGCACTGCCAGCAAAGAAGTCAGAGTCAAGAACGCGACGAACACGTTAGATGCAGACCCAAGTGCTCTCGTGCGTTGAGAAGATACCCTCATAGCACTAGCCTACTAAAAGCCATGTCCACACTGCACTGCAAGCGCAAGCCACCGTTGATGAGATAAACATAGTGATCACCAATTCAAAATTGCGGCCAACAGCACCAAAGAATGTATACATGAATTGCATTGCAGTGGTCAACTTGCGAGAAATTGAACACCCAGGGGCCAGGTCAAGGTGGCCCAGGGTCTTGGACATGATAGCGAGCTGAGAATTGAACTTTGAGCTTGGACAACTATATACAAACTTTCACCGAGCTCCGAAAAGACCATGCAAGTGGGGAGGGGGGAGGCATCAAAATTTTGGCTTGGGGTTGGTGTAAAAACTAGAATATTTTATGTCATGGGACCTCAAGATATGGAATATTGGCATGGGTAAGAATTAAAATATTTTATGTTTTCGAACTCCAGAGAATGTAAGGTCCATTTTGTCCTAGGTCTCAGATGGCCCTTGGTAATTTTGTCATGGTGGCATGAGCCTTAGACCATCATGTCCTGGCCCCCAGGTAATTTAAGGTCAGATTGCACAGAATTAATTTTTAGAAAATGCTGCCCATGAATGAATAAGATTCCATTCTTTCCCTACCCAAACATTTTTCTTCTGTTTTTTTTTTTCCTTTGGGGTTAGGTGAAAGCAAGTTAGGGCATTTTGATTACCTATTCTACCTACTTACATAACTACATAGGCTACATACCCATCTACTTATTTGCCTATCTAAGTTACTTCCCCACTTACTTAGGTTACTAACCTACCCACTCACATAGGTGGCCTACTTACATACCTATTCACCTACCTCGTGTACCGACCAAAGAAAGAAGGTTCCTATCTACATAGGAAGTAAGTAGGCAAGTAGGGAGGTTGGCATTTGCACGTGTAGTAAGTAAGTACACTAGGTACGTTTTTAGGCAATCAAAATGCCTTGACCGGCTTTCTTCCCCACATCCCGGCCCCGAAGACAAAAAAAAACAAAAGAAAGATGTTTTGAGTAAGGAAGGAATGAATCTTATGCATTCATGGGCAACATTTTTTTTAAATCAATTCTAGGCAATCTGACCTTAGGCTACCCAAGGTCTTGGACATGGTGGCCTAAGACCCAATGCCACTGGACAAAATGATCATGAGCCACCTAGAGAGCTGAGGACAAAATTGACAATAGTTTGCGAAAGATGAAATGGACCTTTGACTGTTTGAGGTCTCAAGATATGCAATATTCTAATTGGTAACCTAGGCCCAAGCCCATATTCCATCTTGGGGTCCCAGGACAAAATATTGTAGTTTTCCCTGGAAGCCCAAGCCAAAATTTTGATATCCCCCTCCTCTCCCCATTTTCATGGCCTTTTTCGAATTTCATAACCTTGGCCTACTAGCTTCCTTAGTGGCCTCCGGTTTTGTCACAATGCCAGCCTCCTAAAGGGCGATAATTTGCAATCCCCCTCGTGCTCCCAACACATTTGATCCATCCCATTACTCTCCATAAAGTGGCTAGGGCCATGCCTTACTTGTTCTGTAATACAAAGCCTACGAATATTTTTCTAGTGTATTTGTAGGTGTGCTTGCAAAGCATAAAAACCCCATGGGGCAGTGGAATGCTCATAGGTCCAGTCATTCCATTTTCCAACATATTTTTCTTTTCCTGTGATTCTTGGCGGGTGCCACCAAATACCTGATGGGTAGGTGTCACGGGAATTTAAATAAAAAACTTTGCTGATTTTTGCACCATGTAAAGCCTTTGAGGGTGGGCTGGGCTCTACTGGATTTGAGCCTGAACACCGCTTCACCTCGTGGGGCCCTTAGTCCAGTAAAGCCTGCACCCTCGAGCTTTACCCTATGCAGAACCAATTTTGCTGTCCTATTCATGTGTTATGGTTTTCTCTTTTTTTTTAGGTGGGACAAGTAACCATAAGTTGAGTGTTACTTATTCATGTTGCGACTATTAATTAATGACACCCATAGTTAGTTTTTTAATTTTTTTTCCCAGAAGGAGCCATTTGATTGGCCCACCACCAATATTTTTGCAACATGGGGCACTCCTCTACATAGAGCCTAAATATATGCTTCCCACCCCAAAATAGAAGCATGTTTTGTCATGCTTTCCTTTGCAGTCCCCTCCCCCCCTCCTCTACAACTTGTATACAATGGAAATTGAACCATTGCCAAACAATATGAGATAAGAAATGAGATGTTATTGGGAACGTTTCAGGGAACACATTGGGAACTTTGATGGAACACATTGGGAATAGTCCACCAAAAACAAAAAAAATCCCTCCCCAACTATTCTAGAATTAATCCTTATTCCACCCAACATTGCACTTAACATTGAATGGAAAGGGCACATAATTTTCACCAAAGTGAATTTTGAGTGGAAGTCTTGAAAGATCTAGAATCCATGGCAAGGTGTCCCTTGTGATTCCACCATTTACCATTTTCGTTCACTAAAGTCAGTACTCTAAACATTAGGAATCCACTATGAATACATTAAAAGTTCACAAAGAATCTATTATCATGTGTTCTTATGCTAATGTCTATAAGCATCACTATCAACACACATACAACACCTAACAAAAAAAATGTCTTAAATGGTACAACACATCCAAATCACCCCCTATTTAGCCTATGGTCATTGTAAACCAAATAGCAATGCAAGAAATGCTTTATGGAAATCCACCATGAATGAACATTTTGGTTTTAAGGTGAAAGGACTAATAGGTTGGGTGCAAATATGAGTTGAATTGTTAATCACATGGCTATAAAATCTCAATTTCCACCAAATGTGAATCACCTTACAAAATAACTTAGATTACTTCCTATTATTTAATTATAGGAATAAACACCTAGGTTTATTTTGTGCATTGAAGGCAAAACCATTTTCCATTCGGCATTTCCTCCAATGGTGGCATGAAACATGCCATATGCCAATTTTTGAAACACCGACCATAAATCAACATAATAGCAACTCCCATAAACTACCCACACAACACGTACAATGTAATCATGTAGGGATCACTCTTAAAGATAGTTCAAATTGACCATTAATATTTGGAGATGACACAATGCACAATTACGCACATGGTCCTTCTAGGTTTGACGATCTTGTCTTTCCAACAACATTTCAAAATATATGACCTTTCACACACACAAAATAACATGCCCTACATAACATCCAATGTAGTTGATGTTGTTTATTGTAGGTACACAAAATATCCTAACTTAAATCTACAAACCTAAGGCTAATAACCACCTCCTTGAATCATAGCATCTTACAACATATATTGGTGTTGAGCAATTACCAAATCCTCCATAGCCATTGGCATTACATGTCAAAACAAGGCTACTCCCTACTCACATGCTTGAAGACACACATTTGGATCATCTAAATTAATGGCCACCATCATATCACATCAAATTGAAAGTGATAATTTGAATTCACAATTAAACAATAAGAAATATGTTACAAAGATGCAAAAAATGCCTACCAACTAAATTTGTGTCCCATAGCTATAACTATGATAATTGTACATCCCAATATCTAGTATGGCCCTTTTGGAGCCCATACATCTACAAACCTCACTTCACCATCTACACTATCCATTCAAATTACCCATTTACCTCAAGATGGTCTTGTGAAATTGTGTGATGATCAATCAATGTTTTTTCACATAATTCATAAAATTCCCCATGGAATTTTGTACCTTGGTTAATGAATATTTCAACTAAAGCCCCAAACCTACTAAATGCCCTATCCAAAAATGCATATGCAATACCTTCATTACTACGATTTAGTAATGGCACCAATTTTAGCCACTTTGAAAAGTATTAAATCATAACCAAAACATATTAGTTATTTGCATTGTCAAATTCAATGGAATGGCAAATTCCAAACTCCATAAATACCCAAGCCCCATGATGGACAATGGCTACAAATGAAATGTACATGGGTTGAATGACCCCCACACTTAGTCAACACCACACACCAAAAAACAAAGTGTTGAACCTATAGTTGTATCCTTTGTCACCAATATTACACCTAAAACAAACAATAGGTCCATTGGACCCCAAAATGGCCCAACTTTTCATGAGCATGTTGCACAAGGCCCTCATGTTGTTTTGGGCAAGGCACAACCCACACTTCTCCATTTGTCCACACTCATAAAAAGGAAATGCCTTCCCCTTTGAATCGCTTGGCCTTATGCACAACCTAATCACATTCCATGGGTGTTAACCCAATCCTAACAAGGTACATATAGGTGTGTAGAGGCATGCCATCCAAATACTACCTTCAAATTCACATCACCATGCCATTGAACCCCTATGCTAATCATTTCATTGGAACTTGGGCTTTGATTCAATCCATCAACATCCTAATTAACCCTACCAACCCTATGGATTATGTCAAAATCAAACTCTTGCAAGATAAATGCCCACGTGGTTAACTTCCTTATGAAGTGATATGATTCCATGAAAAATTTCAAAGGTTGGTGATCCATGACCAATATAAATGGGCTACCATAAATATAACACTAGAAGGATGAAACCACCCACACAATAACAAAGCATCCCCCTTCATATAAACTATATTTGATTTGTGTTTTATTGTTGGACTAATTGGTAGATGCCATCAAGTGGGTGCAAAATAAGGTGAATCATTTTTTGTGTCACACAATAAGTTTTGCAAAAGGGTGTATGTATTATAAGGTGGCTCATTTTTTGAAAAAACAAAAGCCCACCTACATGTTCCAAATATATATACTTCTAGAAGAAAAAATGAAATTTGAAAAAAAAAACTATGTTAGAAATTTATGAAATATGGCTTAATTTGGACCATTCAAAAGTCATTAAATCAAATTTGATTATGATTTTTGAAGGAAGATTTTCACATAAAAGTTTATTATTTGATGTTACACTGTATATTGAATCATTACAAATAATTTGGAATGGAATTCAATATGAACCTTTTTACTTTCTACCATTCTAGTCTATCAACCAATCCATATTTTTTTTACTTCAAAAGTTCATTGTGAAAAGTGGGTATACTTTTATTGAAAAATAATTAGATAGGTATTTTCATAATCAAGTTGGTAATGTATATCAATTTTAAATTCTCAATTCAATAAGTTTTATTATTCGTCATAGGTGTCCAAAGAAATGGCACTTCGTAAAAATGGGCATCATGACTCAAAAAGTGAACCACCTTAGTGTGCATTCAATCACCTAGAATGTCATGCATCAACATGTCATTAACGTGCCATAAAATCATCATTATGCCAAATTCACCATTGAATTATGATTCTCAACTTGAATAAGAAAACAAATTACATAAAAAAATATAAGATGTAATTATTATAATTCTTTTTTTTTAACTACAAATTTTGGTAAAAAAAACTCATTTTGGATAGGCGTAAAAAAAAACTCTCAATCATTTTGGACAAGTTGTTTTGAACTTATCCATTGCAACTAAACCATGTACTTTTTGACCATGCCTAGGTTGGCATTTTTGACTAATCATTTTGACTAGTATTTTTAACTAGTCAATACAACAATCAAATCATTTTTTGATTGGTCAAACATCATTTTGACTAAGCAAATGCCATGTGACATTTAAATAATGGCCACTCAAATTAAACGACATGGCCTTTAAACATTGGCCACCTAGGCTACGCCACATGGCATTTAAACATTGGACACCTAGGTTATGCCAAATGGCATTTAAACATTGGCCACTAGGCTATGCCACGTGGATAGAACCTAAGCAACCTAAATTAAACCTAAAATTAAATACTTACTTTTAAGGTACCTATGTCTAAGAACCTACAACCTAAGCTCCTAAGCTTAGGTCTAAGAGCCTATAACTAACGATTAAGTGTAAAAGCTTAAAGTAGGTTAGGATAATCTAAGCTATGACCTTTATTAGGCTTAAATGTACACAACCTAAATTAAACCTACACTTGGATGATCTAGGTAGGAAAATAATATTTCATTTTGAATTTGGCTTTTAAGGTTGAGCCTTTTCAATTGGCTCATCCCAAGTAGCCTTCCTTTTTAAAAAACTTTTAATGTTTTAGATGTTTATGGTGCATCTATTTATATTGTTCATGGTTTGGAATGATGACAAACAATATGGGACAAACTTTTGGGAGGGAGAAACATTTTCATGTCCCCACAACATTAGAACCTTTTAATTCACACAACATTATTCTTAAATAACTACATAAGATACATAAATTAAGTAAATAAATGGATAAAAAGGTAGGTAAATATGTATGTTAATTTAGTTAAAATAAAAATTAATGATATTTAATGTCTAAGTATTTAATAATAATTAATAATTACAACCATATTATAAATCCTTGAATTATATAAAATATCAATATAGTTATAATGTACTATATTGTTGATTGACAATTACAACCAAATTAATCTTCACAAATTTGACCTAATTCATTATACATTATCAACAATGTATTTTTAATAATTAATATTTAACTACGTAATTACATATTCAGTAATGTATTTTAGGTAAATAACTTGTTAACCAACTAGTAATTTATCATAGGCATGTAAATGGCCTACCTTAGCCTATATAACTAAATTACCTATAGGCTAAAATATAGGTAAATAGATGGAGTATAGGTAGGGTATGTATAAATAAATACACCTAAATATAAGCGACTTGTATTTAGGTTATTTAACCACATACTTACATTACATAATTTAAATAGGTAGTTAATTTAACCTAGGAAAATTTAATTATGGCAACAATATGAATGACTAAACTAATTGTGGCAAAACCATCAATGATTAAACTAAACACGAATAAAATAATTATGGAAAAATTAGCTATTATTAAACTAATATTGGCTATACCAACCAAAAATTAAAATTAATTATGGAAAAATAATCATGACTAAACTTATTATGGTTCAATTAACCATATCTAAATAAATAATGGTTAAATATATAATGACTACACTAATTTTGCATGAAATAATTATGGCAAAAACAACCATGGCTAAATTTTAAATGGTTAAATTAACGATGAGTAATATAAATATGGTTAAATTAACCATGAATAAAATAAATATGGCCAAACTAATTAATGAATAAATGTTTTATGGTTAAACCAACCATAAACTAAAAATGGCTAAATTAACCATGAGTAAAGTTAATATGGTTAAACCAACTATGCATAAATTAATTATGGCTAAAATAAACATGAATGAAATACTTGTGGTTAAAATCAAGAAGGTTAAAATAATTATGGAAAAATTAATCATGGCTAAATTTAAAATGGTTCAACTAACCATGAGTAAAATGAATTTGGTTAAAATAAACATGAATGAAATAATTATGGCTAAAATAAAAATGTTTTATAATAATTATGGCTTGAACCAACCATGGTTAAATTAACAATAAAAATTTAATTATGGCTATATTTATTGGGGTTTAAATAATTAATATGTTAAAAATAAATTTAGTTAATTTAGTTATGCTTATAGTAGCCATGGTTAAATTGACGGGCTAATTAACCATGGTTAAAACATATACAACTAAACAAACTATGGTTAAATTAACCATAGTTATTGAGCATGATTAAATTGACCATGGTTAGATTAATTATGGTTAGTTATAACTTTAATTAGTTATTTCATAGGTAGTTGAATCATAATTAATTTCAATATAATCAATTTAACCATAGTTAGATAAACCATGTATATATAATTAGTTTAACGATAATGAATTTGGTCATGATTCATTTAGTTATGATTAACTAACTTCTACATTTTTCAATTTTTTTTCTAATTGGTCAAACATAGTCAAAATGTTACATGTAGTCCCAAGATACCCAACTAGTATTAGAATTTGTAATTAACCATTTTGACCAATCCTACTTAGTTAGCCCTATTAATTGAGTAGAATAGGTGGTTTTATCATTACGCCAAAACATGGCAAATATGATTACACCCATGATTGGGTTTATAATCATAAATGCCATCGAATATTATATATATTATATTTATACATAATATTATATATATTATATTAATTTTAATTTAATCCAACCATTTGGTAGGTAGGTAGGTAGGTAGGTAGGGAGATAGGTAGGCATAAGTAGGTAGGTGTTAAGGGGGTAAGCTGAATATGTGATTCGAGATGAACAAAGCAATTAGGATAGGGATTAATCAAGGAACTTTGTTAGTTTGAATTTTGAATTTTTGTTGTTTTGGATCATAATGATGTGACTTGGGATGGTTCAAAAGGGGGAGAGTTTTGGAGAATGGAGGGTGGAAAAAAATATGAGACAAAAAGTTGGAGTTTTGAAAGAGAGAAGGAAGACTTAAAAATACTTGCGGTAGAAAACCATAGATTTTGTTTTGATATAACATAGATTTTTAATGTTGTTTTGGAATTTTCTTTAACAAAACATGGGATTGTGCTATAATTTGGATTCATGTTTTCAATAATACAGATAAGCACAAACTTCTATAATGAATTCTATGTTCATATTTTGTGTGGATTTCTTGTAGTGTTGGATTATGATGAAATGAAATGTATTCTTGTTTTTGGAATTTTTTATATTTTGAAGTGTAGATTTTGGTTATATGCAATAACCATGAATTTGATGTTGGAATGAATGGTAGTATTAAGTTTGTTGAAACTTAAGACAAAATTAGTGAACATAGGTATGTGAAATGCAAATATGTTGTTACAGTAGTGTGAAATATTCTGCAAGAATTTTAATTTCACTTTTACCATTTGGCGACCATCTTGTGGGGAATTTTTTTTTCTTTGTTCTTTCTTTCAGTAATGGGAAGGTTTTCTACAAATTTTGTTGTGTCCTGTAGATGAGAATGTCAAGACAAATATTGTTTTTTTAATTTAAAATTTTAAGGGGTATGGGAGAAAGTATTAGAGGTCTATGTGGTTGACACCGTAAAGACTGCAGAGCAATCTATAAACTCTGAAAACGAAGAATTGTGAAACAAGATTAATTGAATGGTGACCCGGAATTTACTGTGACAATTGGATTTGGAAGCAAATCGGCAAGTTATTGAAAAACAAGCAAAAAATGATTTTGAAAATGGAAAGGAGTATGCAAGGCTTATAGAAACCCCATTTTAAAATCTGTTGTTGGATAAATGAATTTTGAGAACAAAAGAAAGGCCTATGGGGCATAGGTTGTTTCTACCACAAAAAGTGGTACAGTGAGATGTATGGGTTGGGGGTCTTTAGAGAAGGCACAATTCCAAACGACAATCTCCACACATAAATATAGTCGACTACTCATCTGAATGAGCAAATGTAATATACTTCTCAGTTGCAATTTGCGATTCAAAATCGTAGAGATCAAAATAGAACATGGACTTCTATAGTACCTGATCAACCTTAAGAAGTCTCAAGTCCAAAATCAATGATTAACCGAGGGAGGGATGTTACAAGTGGTATATAACCCAAGTTTATGTATCAATCAGCATCTCTAGATTACTATGAACTAGTGGAACACTAGGAAGTGGATGAAAACATTAATGTTGATGTGTTTGAAGAAACTAAGGAAAATTACCCAAGATCATTTAAATATGCGAAGGCATAGGTGAATGCGTTGGATGAAGTACTATAATCATACTCACATCAAAGGAATCCAAAGTTGGATCAACCAAGGTACACTGCCAAAACAAGGGATCATGAATATGTGGATTCAAAGATGATTAGGTTATTTTCAAGGGTCTGTGCATTCTATGAAAAAGAAAGACATGCAATCATGGATTGTCCTTTTATGACTTTTCACATCAGAACAAATATTGCTAGGCATGTGGAGTTACAAAATGTGGCGAGAACATTAATAGATCAACCATAGGAACAAGAATTAAGAATTCTTGTAGTCTAGAACAAATTTAAAGGCATGGGGTTGGGAAGCCAATTGGGACCACAGAGACAACATGCTGGAATAGGAGTTACTCGATCACTTAATGTAAGTATAACAAGCACAAGAGTGGAAACGATTGTTGAACTCAACATAAATGTTGTTAGAAGGGAAGTATTAAGTGGATCTGTAGCAAAATTGGGTAGTAGATCAGGTGGAATCTTGGTAGGAAGGAATTTGGGTCAAAGTTCAGCACTACCAATAGTTACTATTGGAGTTGTTGGCATACTTCAAATGGTGTTTACTAATCTGATAACGGTTACTCATGGGAACAGGACTGCAAATCGACCACTGATGAATTCAATGGTTGCTAAAAGGTGCAAAAGTGTAAATGTTATGCATTCAAGAGGCGGAGATCGAAAACCAATTGTTATAACAACATCAATTCTTGATTACAAAGATGGCCATTATGTTAGGCCAAATAGGGTAGCTCTTAAGTATCCTGATTTCAAAAAAGATGTTGATCTAAATGCTCATGTTAGAGTGTGTAATTTCATAGTAAAAGCAAATGCAAAAACTTCTAAAGAATATATCATCAATGAATTTAGTTATACGTAAGAGATATGGCATTGGATTGGTGTTATAACTAAATGTCAAAATTTCCTGACTATACTTTTTTGAAACTTACTCAAGCATTTTGCAAACATCATCGAAAGATTCAAAATGATGAGCAAATATACATGGAGCTGAAAAACATGAAGTAGGAGACTAAAAGGGTGAAGGTTTACTATGAGTGGATTCAAAATTTAGATCATGGTTTACAAGTACCAACCACATACAATTTTGTAACTATTATGTTTAGAGCAAGCTTGCAATCATACCTCAAAATTGTAACTCCAAGGATGAAGCGGTCAACATTATAACAACGTAAGGAGGCGGCAATGTTATGTGAAGAAAGTATGACTACTACAAAAATAAGGAGTGCATTTTCAGTACCACAAAATATTAAACAAACAATACCTGCAAAAACACAAAGTAATATATAAAGACTAATAAACATTTCACAAATTGTGGGATGACAAATCAAAATGTGGAGACATTAGAAAGAAAAAAAACTAAACCACAATGGCAACCACAAAGGTGACACAACCAAGTCAAAAAACACAGAAAAAATCTTCATATGCATTTGACATTTGTGGTTTGAATGGACATAAAATGACAGATTGTCCAAATTTTACTAAGATGCAAAAAATGTTTCATGGGAAATCTATGAGAATAATAAAGGTTCAACCTATTGCTAAAACACAAACAGTCATTGCGGATGTGAATGTGGTGGATGTTAATGTTACCACAAGAAGTAAAGTAACTGAAAAACAAATGTTCAAGGATAGAGAGGCAAAAAAAACAAAGAATGTTGCTGACTAGGAAAAAGAAGAGCAGTTGAAACAGTTTATCGTGGAGACAATTCATTAAATTTAGAAAACACAAACCCAAATTGAAAGGCCATCCACATCCATGGAAGGATGGAACACAACTTGGCCAAACATGCCAAATACTATTCCTATGGATGCACAAAAGTAGTGCATTCACAAGGGAAATTGATCATAGTAGAAGAGATTTTTCTAAACACCAATAAACAAATGGTAAAAATAAGTTATATTTTGAACTTAGTTTAATTGTTTAAAATAGTTCTTAAGCTAAAGAAATATATTTGGTAAAAGTTGAAACCAGAAAAAACTCATAATGTAAGTAAAGCAACCACAAATAAACAAGTTGGTTCTTCAGTACCAAAAGTAGGGACAACTATTATAGCAATAGATAATCATGTAATAGTTATCCAAGTACAGATTGAGAAGAATACAATAGAAGATGTGTTGTTGGATGGAGGTTCTAGAATTCATATTATCACATAACAATTGAGATTGAGGTTGGGGCTTCCAAAACCTAAACCTAAACCTAAGGCTTCCAAAGCTTAAATCTGAAGCATATAATTTGAGGGTGGCAGATCAAACAACCACAAAACTAGTGGGGTTGATTAGAGATCTGAAGATATATGTTCATGGCATTCCTTACATGACTACATTTATTGTACTTCAGAATATGTGGTAGATTCTAATTATTCCATGTTGTTGGGGAGACCATGGTTGAGGGATGCTAAAGTGGCACATGATTGGGGAAGTAACACTATTACCATACAAGGGAATGGGATAGTTTAAACCATTATAATTACAAAACATTTGGGAAGTGAAGTAAGAACTTTCAAAGTGTTATTATGTTACGATTATCAGAATGGCATCACAAATGAAGAAGAAGATATCATCTTTGCTACAAAACCAAAATTGTTCTCCATAATAACAATTAGTTTACCTAAGACAATTCAATTTATGAAAACCATAGATGTGGGGATCATGGATATAGATGTGAAAACAAGTATTTCAAAATAGGGATTTGAAGTACAGAGCATAAAAAAGAAAATATTTGGCAACAGATGTGAGTTAGAAGTAATTCTAGAAGATAAGGTGTATCCAAAGATGTACTATAAACATTAATTAGGGAATGTTGTAGTGGATGAAACTCTAGTATACATCAAAACACAAGGATTGTAAATAGTTAGATGGACGTTAATTAAATATCAATAATTAATGAAGTTCAATATGGGAATTGATGCAGAACCACAAATGGTGAAGATCAATGCACAACTGGAAATAAGCAAGGTGTTGGAAGTGGAACAGTTGTTGAAGGAATTCAAAGATGTTTTTGCATGGACATACAAAGATCTGAAAGGGATTCCACCCAAGCTAACATAACACAAAATTGAATGGGACATTACTATACCACCAACACATCAAGCCATGTATAGATTAAATCCAAATTATGCTACAACAATCAAACAAGATATAGATAAATTATTAGCAGTTGGATTCATTAAATTTGTAGAAGAAACTACATGGTTGTCACCCATAGTAATAGTACCCAAGAAAAATGGCAAGCTAAGAATCTATATAGATTTTAGAAAATTAAATGCAACCACAAAGAAGGATCCATATTCATTCCCTTTCACCAATTTTTTTAATACAATAGTAAGGCATGAAGCATATTCCTTCTTAAATGGATATTTAGGATATCATCAAATATCTATAGCCCCAAAGGACAAACACAAAATTGCATTTGTTATAGACTAGGGGGCTTTTATATGGAAGGTGATGCCATTTGGAGTTAAAAATGGACCTCCAACATATTAAAAAGTCGTGACCAAAGCATTGAGAGAGTATTTGGACAGTTTTATGAAGATATCTTTGGATGACTTTACGGTGTATAGTGACACGGAGAGTCATTTGCAGAAGTTTAGACTATGTTTTCAAAAGTGAAGAGAATATGACATTAATTTGAATCCAGACAAATGTGCATTTATGGTATTTTCAAGGATGATCTTGGGTTTTATTATTTCCAAGGAAGGGAAACTACTAGATCCAAAATAAATACAAGCAATTGTAAACATGCCACCACCTAAGAATCTTTAGCAAATTCAAGTATTCAATGGGATGGCATAGCTTTACAAATGTTTTATAAAAAACTTTGTTGCAATTATGGCACCTATCACTAAACTAACCAGAAAGACAAAGACTTTTCTTTGGACAAAGGAATGTCAAAAGGCCTGGGAATTAATTTAAAAAAAGTATATTGAAGTACTAATATTGATATCACCAAACTGGTAGGTGGAATTTCATGTTCATACAAATGCATCTTTGTTAGCTATGGGTGCTATGTTGTCTCAAAACATAATAGGGAAAAGTGATCAACCAATAGTGTATGTTTTTAGGTTTCTAGACATAACAAAACATAATTATAGCACAACACAAAAAAAGGCTTTAATAATGGTTATTTCTTTGCACAAGTTCAAACATTATTTGTTGGGCAATAAATTTATTTTCTATGTAGATCATATGGCATTGGTTTTTTTGGTCAACAAACCACAGGTTTTAGGGAGAATAGCTAAATGGTTGTTATTGTTCCTTGAATATGATTCACAGTAATGTATAAGCCGAGAAAAACCCATGTAGTTGTAAATGCATTGTCAAGATTATTGGATAGTACAAAACAATTGGTTCAGAAAGCAAAGCCTTTTACACTGAAGAATGGTGAATTATATAGAATGGGTTAATACAACAAACTGCGATGATGTTTGACAATAACAGAAACATAGATGGTGATGAAAGAACTACATGAAGGACCTTTAGGAAGGCATTTTGCAATAGAAATAACATAGAGGAAAATATTAGATGCTGGATATTGGTGGCCAACTATGTACAAGGACGTGCATGATTATTGCAAATCTTACGATGCATGTCAAAGAATAAGAGGATTAGCAACTCAAAGTCTTACAAAACTGGTCACAAGTCTTCTAGAGGAACCATTTACGAAATGGGGATTTGATTTTATGAGGCCAATTAAATTAGCAAGGAGATATATAGGGAACAAATATATTATTGTTGCCACAAACTATGCTACTAAGTGGGTGGAAGCAAGAACATTAAAAACTGATACAATAATAGTCACAACAAAATTCCTATATGAGTGCATATTGACCAAGTTTAGATGTCCTTTAATTATAGTCACAAATCATGAGTTCAATTTATTAATGATGCCATTAAATATTTGACAAATTATGAGGCGACTTTTTGTCCCTCTCCTCCTAGTTTTACAATGTGACTATACTTGAAAGTACATATGTTACTAATGAAGGAGAAATGTAAGTATATTTCTATATGTTAGATTGCATTTGTAGTTGAAACTAAGTAGCTTGCCTCCTATGCATCACTTACGATTTAGAACTGATAATTATATTTTCCAAGCTCCAACACTTTAAATCTCATAATTTTATGCTAAATTGTCATTCATTTAACCAACTTTTAATGACTCAACACCATGTTCAACTTGGCAACAGATCCCCAGTCACTTAAAATGTTATTTCCACCACATAAATTATCCAAATCAAATTTGATGTAGCTCATTAAAAAGATAACTATAAGGCGCACCTTGCTACTAAATTTTAAGCTTTGGAGCTGAACCAATAATAAGTTATGCTACCAAACCCGAGAGGGTTTTAGGAAGGTAGTGGGTTCAACTTGGCTGCAGACCACCAATCACTTAAAATATCGTTTCTAACACATACGTTATTCAAATTCGGTTTGCTTTAGCTCATTAGAAAACTAACTACAAGACACACTTTGCTACCAAATCCTAAGCTCTGCAGCTGAACTAATAATAAGTTATGCTACTAAACTCGATAAGGCTTGTGAGATTTTTCTAAGATTCCAACTTCCCAACACTATCCCTACTCACTTCCATTCTTTCAAAACTATTGCAAAACATCCATTCTACTCTCCTTCTTTCTATATTTCCCAAAGCTAATCATTTTCTTTCTTTTTAAGAAGGTTGTGGGAACAAGTCTTTTCAAGATTTGAGTTCAAAATTATGTCCGGGGAAAATAGAACCACCAATGATCCGAATTTGCCTTCTTAAAGAAAAGGAGAAGGAAGGAGGTGAAGGAAGATCCCAACTTGGTGGGCAATGGAAGGTTATATTGCTTGGTGGCCCTTGGAAAGTTTTATTATTTGGTGGCCCTTGAAAGGTTCCATTGCTTAGTGGGCAATGGAAGGTTCTATTGTTTGGTGGCCAATGGAAGGAAAAGGAACAACACCTTTTAACCTCTTCCCATTTTCCCCCCAAGAACTTTTACTCAAACCTTCAATTTTTTTCTTTGACTTTAAAGTCTTATTTTACCATGGTTTTAGGCCATTACTTACGCATTTCCTTCCTTTTCCTTGATCTATAAATTACAACCCTGCATTTTGATATAATAAGTCCTCCACACATTCATTGTTGATTTAATTTTGATCGAAATTTTTTTTTCCTTTCCTCGAAATTATGGTGTTGCGTATGGCCATGTCTTATAGGCTTCAGGCTACACAAGCAAATGAAGAACCAACTCCAAAGACATCTTTAGATTTGACATTAACGTAATGCCCTCGTGATGAAGATCCCAAACCTCGAAAGGTGCGCGCTCGTCTTGAAGTTGAACCCCCTCGAACTTGGTACTATCACATCTCTCCAAACTTTCGCACCTTGGTGATTTTGTTACAAGTCGATGTTGCTTCTGGTGATGAACCTGAAACCATTTGTGAAGGTTGTTATGAAATTAAAAGCACTTCTATCTTCACATGGTCTTTAGTTCCTGGCGTTGGACACTATCATTGGTTGCATAGTCTGATTTGCCGACTACCTTTTAATAACAAAACAAACTACCTAGTTCACACCATTCAATGCATCCTAGATTTCCTATAATTATGAACTATCACTAAAGCATAGCCCATGATTCAACATGTAATTGCAGCTTTTTGTTGAGCTTATCCCTACTCTAAATAAATGTTTCATTCATTACGAGACTCACATTGCCATCGCCATCCTATCACCTTATTTATTTAATTGCTAAATTGTCTCAAATTAATCTTATGTTCATAAGGCTTAAATATCGTACTATCTCAAATGGACCTTTCACTAACACCCCTTCAACTGTTTCATGAATTTAAAACATCCTTGTGACTCACTAAATACTAAAACAAGACCAATGTTTTGCTGACACCACAAATTTTGGTGTTTGTTTCTACCCCCAACCTTCTAGAGATTTCTCACCCCTAATTACGCAACCGAGGTTCTAAAATTATGGTTACCAACTTTTTGTTGAAGAAAAGAACTAACCCAACCCTTATTCACTAATATTGTATTTCAGAAAAGAAAACAACCCCTCCATGCCACCACCTACATTCATTATTCCTTATGAAGTTGCTAAAAGCCCTTAATAACCTTAGCACACTCAAATAACCCATAATGCAACTCTTAAAAATTGAGACTACCGCACATGGTTGTGTTGGTATGGTTCACAAGTGCTTATAAAAAAAAGATAATTTTGTCAAAAATCAACCAAAAATCATCTTCACACATGACATGATTCACACCTTGTAAAAACCCTCTAAAATATTGTCTCCAAAAATCTTAAAACTCAACACATGCATAGATTTTTTTCTAAGGTTTTAATGTTGCAAACGACATTAAATTGTAACTTTATATGGAAAATTTATGAATTTTGGAATTTTGACTAAAATTTTCCCTAAGATGATTGTTCATTAATCAATAGCCCCATAATTATCGCCTTACAACTCCTATGCAATCACAATCACATTATTACTTATTAATGAATAGTTTAACACTAATGCCTTTCTCACAAACAAAAAGTTCCAAACCTTGCAAGTTATTCATTGGCGAACAACCCCTAGCCAACTCCCATGCTACATGCACCAAACATTCCCATGCCTCCACATTTGGGAACCAAAAACATCACATTCCCATGCTTTGAACAACAAACATTGAATCCGACTTGTGTTATTCATTAGTGAATAGTTTTGACGCATTTGAATATTACTGTAACCTTCAAACATGTGTTTAATAACAAATTACCCTAAATTTGTTAGTTGTTTGTCAATGTTCATTAGATGTCGTTCAATGTTTGCCAATGAACGTTTACATTTAAAACTTTTTTTACAAATTTAAAGGGATGTGGTAGGTTTAGATTAATTCCAATTTTGATTTTTAGGTTTGGTAAATTAGATAAATAAATAAATAAATAAGGATTTTCAAGTTGGACCCCCCCCCCCCCCCCCCCCCCCCCCTCCCCCCACAACCACCCCACACTCTTCAACAAAAAAAAAAACAACACCAACATCATTTGTTTTTCTAATATAAATATTATGACTGTCGGTGGTAG